>JACCEA010379269.1_pt1 | contig 59723 bp, 56 predicted proteins | sample 7449851 | NCBI WGS metagenome assembly JACCEA01 (sample SAMN15323453, study PRJNA562643) | freshwater metagenome | isolation source: river surface water | place: USA:Blue River Watershed | collected 2017-08-18 | reverse complement strand
CGCCTGACAGACCGCTATCCTGAGCCCGTGCGAGCTTGCGATAGTTGAGTAGCGCTTTGATGCCATCTTGCACTTCGGCCTCACCAAAGCCTTCCTTCAGCACGCGCTCAAACTCCTCGCGAATGGCGGCTTCGACTTTGCTGCGATTTTCAGGTGAAAAGATGGCATACACGCCCCAGGAGCCACTGGGCTCAAAGGCCGATACGTTCAGTCGTGTCCGGACATTGTAGGACAGCCCTTCTTTTTCGCGCACACGCATCCACAGTCTGGAAGTCTCTGAGGTGCCCAGTAAAAAGTTCGCGAGTGAAAGCGCGGCATAGTCCGGATCGGTGTCCTGCATTTTCAGAGGCATGGCAGCCGTATAAAACGCATTGGCTTTGTCCGGTGTCAGTGCTTGCATTTGCACAGGCTTGATGTCACGGTAAGGATTGGGAATGCGTTTGTAGGCGACACCCTCGGTCCATTGATCAAGCGATTGTTTGAGCGTCTTTTCCAGGCTGACCGGATCGAAGCTGCCGACTGCGGCAGTCATGATTTGATTGGCGCCATAGAACTTTTTGTGAAATGCCAAAAGAGTCTCGCGTTTGAGTTCTGACACAGCCTCGATCGATTCCTCGAAACTCGGTTGATATCGGATATCGTCCCTGGGCCACGGGTTGTCGTGGCGGGCAAGCATGCGCGAGGCAATCGCCGTGGGTTCGGTCATTGAACTTTTAATCGAGGTCAGCAACTTGCCTTTGTACTCATCCACTTCTGTTTGTGGAAAATTTGCCTGACGCACGACGTCCAGGACGAGCTTCACCAGAGAGTCGATATTGGCGCGAGTCGTGGATAAGCTGATGTTGACAGAACCGCCAGACCCGGAGATGCCGACTTGACCACCCAGCGCGTCAATTTGATCTTTGATTTGTTGGCGTGTCAGTTTTTCCGTACCGCTCAAGAGCAAATCAGGTGTTGCAATTGAAGCGATACGTTGACCTTTGAGTGAATCCACATCACCAAACTGCAACTGGATCACAGTCTGCACGCGTTCTCCTCTCGACTCTTTAGGCAGCAGAGCCAGTTTGAGCGTGCCATTTGAAAGCTTGACCGTTTTACGTTGTGTACGTTGATCGATGTTTTTCGGATCCGGATCAAAAGCTTCTGCCTGCTTGAGCTGAGTGTCTCCTACGTAATCTTTCAGCTCGGCGGCGAGATCAGGCTTGCTGAAAGCGGGTGCGCGCACCGGCTTTTCAGTCGGAATATATTGGCCCTCAGTACGATTCGATTGGGTCAGGTACTGATCAGCGGCTTGTTGCACCTGAGCGAGCGTCACCGCGCGAATACGGTCTCGTGCCAGAAACCAAAGGCGCCAGTCGCCCACTGCGACTGCTTCAGACAGACCAGAACTGACTTTCTGGGCGTCGCTGAACATTTGGTCCCAGGATTTGAGCCACTGATTGCGTACTCGATCCAATTCTTCTTGAGTAAAAGGATGTTTGGAAATGGACTCGAGCGTGCTCGTCAACGTCTTGAGCGATTCTGCCTGATCCATTCCGGGCTGCAAGCTTGCGCCGAACATCACGGTACCAGGTGCGGTGCGGTCCATTGTGAAACCAAACACGCTTGCGGCTTGCTTGGAAGGAACCATGGCTTTGTAAAGACGCCCGGATGGCGTGTCCGAAAGAATCATGCTGGCCAGATCGATCGCCGCAAAGTCTTTGTGGGCGGCGGAGGGCACGTGATACATCGCGGCGACCAAAGGCGCGCCACCGACGCGTCGCAGAATGACACTGCGTTCGCCGTCCTGAACAGGATCTACGGTGTATTCGGGTGGGAGGGTGCGTGTGGGGCGAGGGATTTTACCGAATGACTTCATCACATCGGCTAGGACGGTGGACGTGTCAAACTTGCCCGTCACGATCAGGACCGCGTTATCGGGCTGATAATAGGTTTTATAAAATGCCCGAAGCTGCGCGATATCCACGTTTTCCACATCGGAGCGCGCACCAATCGGAGTTTTTCCGTAGTTATGCCACTCATAGGCGATGCTGAGCATTTTCTGCCACAAGATGCGGAAAGGATTGTTCTCGCCGCTCTCCATCTCGTTACGCACAACGGTCATTTCAGTATCGAGATCTTCGCGCTTGATGGTGGCGTTGATCATGGCATCGGCTTGCCAGTTCAGATACCAGGCCAGTGTGTCTGGATTCGCAGCGAAACTCGCATAGTAGTTGGTGCGGTCGACCGATGTCGTACCATTGGCCTGGAGTCCGCGTTTGGAGAACTCACCCAGGGCATTGGGCATCGTGGGCGTACCCTTAAACAGCATGTGCTCGAGCAGGTGAGCCATTCCCGTTTCACCATAATTCTCGTGGCGAGAGCCCACCAGGTAGGTCATATTGACGGTGGTGGTTGGCTTGGATTCATCGGGCGCGAGCAAAATGCGCAGGCCATTGGCGTCGAGTCGGTACTCGGTGATGCCTTCGACGCTCGTGACTTGGGTGATACCTGCTGGAATGGCAGAGGCCATTGATTGACTTCCAATAAAGGCGAATGCGACACCTAGAAAGGCGCGCTTCAGGGCATCAGTGAACAGCGACATGTGAGAGTCCTGAAAGAAACAACGAACCATTTGGAGCGCGGACGCCCGAAATGGTTCACTTTTGACAAGCTACTTGGAAAGCAAACGCATGGCCTGTTCAATGCCGGCAACGGTCACTGGGAACATTTTGTTCTGGACAATATTGCGGATGATGGATATTGATTGACGGTATTGCCAGGAGGCCTGTGGTTCCGGATTGAGCCAGACGGCTTTGGGCCAGGCATTGACCATGCGCTGCAGCCATTCCGCACCGGGTTCCTTGTTGTAATGCTCGACAGAGCCGCCGGGTTGCAGGATTTCGTAGGGACTCATGGTTGCGTCTCCCACAAAAATCAGTCGCCAGTCAGCGTTGAATTTACGCAGGACATCCCACGTCTCAAAGCTCTCCATCTGTCGGCGTCGATTTGATTTCCAGAGATGTTCGTAGGGGCAGTTATGGAAATAGTAAACCTCGAGATTCCTGAATTCGCTGCTGGCTGCCGAAAACAACTCCTCGACGCGCGAAATGTGGTCATCCATGCTGCCACCAACATCCAGCAACATCAGGACTTTGACGTTGTTGTGGCGTTCGGGCACCATTTTGATATCGAGGTAACCGGCATTGCGCGCCGTGCTGCTGATCGTGTCGCCCAGATCGAGTTCCAGATCTGAGCCTTCGCGCGCGAATCGTCTGAGCCGGCGCAGAGCCACTTTAAAGTTGCGTGTGCCAAGTTCGATCGAGTCGTCGTAATCCTTGAAATTACGCTCATCCCAGACTTTAACCGCAGAACGGTTGCCTCCCGAGCCACCCACACGGATGCCTTCCGGGTGTGCGCCGCTATTGCCGAATGGGGAGGTGCCGCCTGTGCCGATCCATTTGTTCCCCCCCTGGTGGCGACCTTTTTGCTCCTCGAGTCGTTCTTTGAACATCTCCATGAGCTTGTCCCAGCCGTGCTTTTCCAACTCGGCTTTTTGCTCCGGGGTGAGGCGCTTTTCAAGCTCAGCTACCAGCCAGTCGAGTGGGATTTTTTTGCCCGGGGGAAGCTTTTGTTCAAGGCTGCGGTAGTAGCTGGCAAAAGCCCTGTCAAAGCGGTCGAATAGCGTCTCGTCTTTGACCAGTGTGGTGCGCGCGAGGTAGTAAAAATCCTCAAGCGTGGGTGGCATGATCGGACTCGACAGCGCCTCGAGCAATGTCAGATACTCCTTGACGGAGACCAGGAGTTTTTGCGAGCGCAGGTGATAGAAGAAGTCAACAAGCATGGCGTTTGAGTTGATAGTTCAAGTGCTCCCGCACTTCGGGCCATTCGCCCGCGATCACGCTGTACATCACGGTATCTCTGACCGTGCCGTCCCGTCGCAGCGCATGATGGCGCAAGATACCATCCCGCTTGGCGCCCAGTCGCTCAATGGCGCGTTGCGAGGCGAAGTTGTAGTTGTCTGTCCTCCAGCCCACGACCGCTGCGCCGAGCGTATCAAACGCGTGTTCCATGAGAAGAAGCTTGCAGGCGGTGTTGACATGGCTGCGTTGGTGGCTTTTGGCATACCACGTGTAACCAATCTCAAGCCGCGCGACCGAGGCGATGATGTCGTGATAACGGGTGGAGCCGATGATTTGCTCAGTGCCCGCGTGAATCACAACAAAAGGCAACATGTGTCCGGCCTGATACCCATCGAGTGCCGCTTGAATGTAATTTGCGGTCTGGTCAGGTTCTGGCACAGAGGTGACGCGCAAATTCCAGAGCTCTCCATCACGGGCTGCGCGGGTCAGTGCCTCGGCGTGGCTCAGTGATAAAGGCTCCAGGCGCACGCCATGCCCTGACAGCGTGCAGGGTTTTGGGGGGTGTAAAAAACCTTGATTAGGCGCCATTGGGGGATCCTGGAGGACGGCGGGTGGAGCGCGTCACTGCGGCAAGGCGTTCCAGCAGCTGCAGATCTTGCTCGTTCTTCAGTAGCGCACCGGCCAGCATCGGGATTGAAGTGGCTGCGTGGGCATCAATTTGCTCGGCGGTCGCATCTTCTGCAATTAACAGGCGCAACCAGTCGAGAAACTCTGAGGTGGATGGTTTCTTTTTCAGACCAGGCGCTTCGCGCAGGGCGAAAAAAGTATCGAGTGCTGCGCGCAGGACGTCGGCATGCAGATTGGCGAAATGCACCTCGACAATGCTGCGCAGGGTGTCGCGATCGGGGAACCGGATGTAATGGAAAAAGCAGCGACGCAGGAAGGCATCGGGGAGGTCTTTTTCGTTGTTCGATGTGATGATCACAAGAGGACGATGGCGTGCCTTGATCGTCGAGCGTGTCTCGTAAACGTGAAACTCCATCTGGTCGAGTTCGCGTAGCAAATCATTCGGAAACTCGATGTCAGCCTTGTCGATCTCATCAATCAGGAGCACGACAGGTTCGGGTGATTCGAACGCCTGCCACAGGACACCTTGCATGATGTAGTTTCGGATGTCTTTGACTTTTTCATCGCCCAGCTGCGAATCCCGCAACCTTGAGACGGCGTCGTACTCGTAGAGGCCCTGGTGAGCTTTGGTGGTGGACTTGATATGCCACTGCAGGAGCGGGCGTCCAAGTGCCTGGGCGACTTCTTCGGCCAGCATGGTTTTGCCAGTTCCCGGCTCGCCCTTGATGAGCAAGGGGCGTTGCAGAGTGAGTGCGGCATTGACGGCCAGTTTCAGATCGTCTGTGGCCACATAGCGCTCGGTACCGTCAAAGCGGGTGGTTTGTGCTTGAGAAGGGGTCTGGGAAGTCATTATTTGCCAAAATGAAGGTGATCAGGGTCGGTCGCAGTACATATTTAAAGTCTATTTTTCCCAATTATCGTACAATCCTAACGTTTTGCGGCCGGGAGATGATCCCGGGACTTTTCCCTGCCAGACCAAGAGTCGATTATGAAGTTTCCGAACAATTTGAAGTCTCTGTTTGTTGGTGCGACGACCAAGCGCGCCTCGATGCATCTGCCGTTCTCGGCCAAGGTCGCCAGATTGGCCCTTGCAGGCACCTGTGCAGTGGCCTTTCCGGTCCTCGCAGCAGACCCCCCAAAAGGCAACATCGAAGCCGCCAAGGCCAAAGTGTCAATGTGTATTGGTTGCCATGGGATCCCTGGCTACCGCGCCAGTTTCCCTGAGGTGTATTCAGTCCCCAAGATCGCCGGGCAAAATGACAAGTACATTCAGGTTGCTTTGCGTGCCTATGCAACAGGCGAGCGGACTCATCCCACGATGGATGCGATTTCCAAGAGCTTGTCGGATCAGGACATCGCCGATCTGGCTGCTTACTACGCAAATCTCAAATAATCGGGGGCTTATATGAAATACATCAAGATCGCCCTCACCGGGGCCCTTTTGTTCGGTTCAGCTACGCTGGCACAGGCTGCTGATCTGGCCGCTGGAAAAGCTGTCTGGGAAAAGCTGAACTGCGCCTCCTGTCATGGCGCCGATGCAGTGAAATCAGTTGATCCCGCCTACCCGATTCTGGCAGGTCAGCACGCCGACTTTTTGGTACACGCACTCAAAGCCTACCAGCGCGGCGCCTCTGGCGCTCCAGCTTCTGCCAACGTTCGTAAAAATGCCATCATGGGTGCTTTTGCCAAGCAATTGTCCCCACAGGACATCAAAAACGTGTCAGCTTGGCTCGCAGCCCAGCCAGGCCCGTTGTCCGTCCGTCGCTAAATCGCTCTGAGGGTCAGTCTCGGCTGACCCTTTGTCTGATCAGTTCTATATACGCCTCGCTATCCAAAGCGGTCCCCAGGCGTTGAGACTCCCAAACCACTTGCCCCAGGCACTCCATGATCTCATGCGCTGCATGATGTGGATCGGTGCGCGATGCCAATTTATCGAAAGCCTGACGAATACCCCTCGGATGATCAATCGATAGTTGTTCTGCGATAGCCAAGTGCATGGATAAATGCAAAAAGGGGTTGGTCCGACCTTCCTCGACGTTAAATTCGCGGGTCATGGCATCCGGTTGTATGAGGACGTCGTGGTATTCGGGATGTTGTTCGATCCAATTCAGTGCGATGTCCTCAAGCGGAGTCAAAACTTGCAGTTCTTGATGTTTGCGCCACGTATCGATGAAAAATTGGCGGACCTGATCGCGCGAGGGATTGAACATAAATGGGGCTAAAACCTCTGTGAGTGAAAAGAAAATGATACTTTTAGCCCTGAATTAGGGCATTCCCTGATGCGGTGTGTTGAACTGTGGTGCAGAATCCATGACATGCAGGTGAGGAGACAAAGCTCAAAAAGGGCGCGCCAGCATCATCGGCATTATAAAAATAAGCAGTGTTAAAAGCAGTACTCAGAATAAAAAAGAAACGCACAACGGCTGGCACTTCAGGTGTCGGCCGTTGTCGCATGCGGCCCAGACTTTAGTTTTACGTGCCTGATAATCTCATGATCGCAAAGTCCGACTCCGGCAGATCGACACCCTACTGGCGCAGTAATCTGCGACTGGTCGGTATTTTGCTTGCGATCTGGGCGCTTGTCACTTTTCTACCGGCTTATTACGCCCTGTCGTTTTCTGACCTCACGTTTTTAGAATGGCCGTTTCCCTTTTGGGCGGCTGCTTTCGGTGCGCCGTCTGCATTTCTGATTCTTGTGGGTGTGTATGCCTGGAAGATGGAATGTGTGGACCAGCAGCGCAGAGCTGCCCAGGCGGCAGAGAATTGAATCGGATTTCAGACACGACCGGACTGGGTCGGCAAAAGGCGTTTAACGCGAAGCTCTTTCGCGGTTATGCCGCCTACACGTTGGGCTTTGTGGTCCTGGTCCTCCTTCTGGCAATGCTCGAAGTGTTCGGACTCGAGCGGCAGTGGATTGGCTACGCTTTTTTGCTTTCGACGGTCGCACTGTATGCAGGTATTGGCATCATGTGCCGCACCTCCGATCCAGTCGAATATTACGTTGCAGGCCGCCGTGTTCCAGCCATTTTCAACGGCATGGCAACCGCGGCGGACTGGATGTCCGTCGCTTCCTTTATCGGTGTTGCCGGAACCCTTTATCTGTCCGGTTACAACGGTCTGGCTTACATATTGGGATGGACAGGCGGGTATGTGCTTGTCGCCTTGTTGCTGGCACCCTACTTACGTAAGTTTGGTGGCTACACCATCCCCGAGTTCCTGGGAGCAAGATTTGATGGAAATATGCCGCGCCTGGTGGGGGTGATGTGCGCAGTGCTTTGTTCTTTTACCTATCTGGTCGCCCAAATATATGGAGTGGGCATCATTACGACACGGATGACTGGCATTTCATTCGAGCTTGGGATTTTTATCGGTTTGGGTGGCGTTTTGGTTTGCTCGTTTCTCGGAGGGATGCGGGCGGTTACGTGGACGCAGGTTGGGCAATACATCATTCTTGTCATCGCTTATCTCGTTCCAGTCATCTGGCTGGCCGTCAAACAAACTGGCGATCCGATACCGCAATTTGCCGCCAGTTCAGTGCTGACCCAAGTCGTGGAACGGGAGCAAGTGTTAAGCCAGGACGCCGCTGAGCTGGAAGTCAGAAATATCTGGCAAAGTCGCGCTGATCTGATGCAGTCCAGGATCTCCAAACTGCCTGAGTCTTGGGAGTTTGAAAAGCAGCAGCTGAGCGTCAAGTTACTGCGTGCGCGTGCCAACGATGCGCCGATGGTTGAGATTCGTTCACTTGAGCGTGAGTACGCCGCCTATCCAAAATCTGTGGAAGCGGCGCGTACTGCCTGGACCAAGGCGCGAGATGATTTCGCGGCGCGAGCTGCACCGCCCATGCCGCAAGCGGAACCCTTTTCCAGCAAAACAGAAGAGTCACCCCAGGCGATCAGAAACAATTTTCTCGCGACAGTCCTTTGTCTCATGCTGGGGACAGCGGGTTTGCCACACATACTGATGCGTTCCCTGACGACACCGTCCGTCGGGGCGGCGCGGCAATCGGTGTTTTGGTCTTTATTATTCATTTTGCTTCTTTATATGACGGCTCCGGCACTCGCGATACTGGTGAAGTCGGAGATATACAACAATCTTGTCGGTATGCCGTTTGTTGATCTGCCGGCCTGGGTGAGTGCCTGGTCGGCGGTGGATCGGTCGCTCATCAGCATCCTGGATCTCAACCATGATGGCATTGTCCAACTTTCAGAAATTCAAATCGGTGGCGATGTGATTGTGCTGGCCGCACCTGAAATTGGTGGTTTGCCTTATGTGATTTCCGGGCTGGTGGCTGCGGGCGCGTTGGCGGCTGCCCTGTCGACTGCAGACGGTTTGTTGTTGACGCTTTCCAACGCGTTGTCTCATGACACGCTGTTGCGTGTGGTGTCTTCACGCATGGGGGGCGGACGACAGGTGATTTTGTCAAAGGTCTTGTTGTTGGTGGTGGCGTTTGCCGCGGCCTGGGCTGCGACACGCACACCCGCTGACATCTTGTTCCTGGTGGGCGCTGCTTTCTCTTTCGCCGCCTCGACCTTTTTTCCAGTGCTTGTGATGGGTATTTTTTGGAAACGCGCCAATCAGTGGGGCGCTACCGCCGGGATGGTTTCGGGTTTGTTGATGACTGTTTTCTATATGGTGCAAACCCAGGCTTGGTTGCGCGAACTCGTGCTGGGTGTGCCGCGCAGCACCCCCGTCGAATTATGGTGGGGAATTCAGCCAATCGCTGCGGGCGTGTTTGGTGCGCCTGTCGCTTTTATCGTCATCGTGCTGGTGTCGTACTTGACCCCAAAACCTGTCGCCCTGACTAACCAGTTGGTTGATTATTTGCGTCAGCCTGAGTCAGTCGGAGCAACACCAGCAGTGCACCGCGCCCTCCATGAGCAGTCGGAGCAGACGCAAAAGCACTGATCGCATTCATTTGTGTGAGCCATTGAGCGACGCGGGCTTTTAGAACAGACTGCCCATTTGTTGAACCGTAACCCTGGCCATGGACGATGCGCACGCAGCGTGTCCCGTGGGTTCGACTGGTGTCAATGAAACGGGTCAGCGCAAGCTTTGCTTCGTCGCTGTTGAGTCCGTGCAAATCGAGATGCGCGCCAACTGGCCAAAAGGCGCGGCGAAGTTGTCTCAGGACCTCCGGGCCAATGCCCGGCGCAAGCCATGCAAGCTCTGCTTCATGATCCGCAAAAGGAGAGAACGTATCAGACAGGGCAGGAGCGGGTGGCTGATCCTGACCCAGCGCTCGCAGACGGCGTTGTGCCATCAGATCGCTTTGCCGCGCCTCAGTCGGGCGGTGTGGCACGCGCGACTCAGATCTCAGCGGCGTGACAGCTTGTGTCGCGCGCGAGAACAGTTTGGCCTCCTCAGTTGAGATGACTGAGGCAGGACCGGATTTGACAGTCCTGTGTTGAGACTGAAGTCTGGCCTGTTCCTGAGCTTGCCGGGCGCGCTGCTCCTCAATAGCTTTCTGGTGAAGGCGTTTGAGGTCGGCTAGCCCGGCTTTATTGCTCCGCATTCTCCAGCCAGCGCTGGGCGTCCAGCGCAGCCATGCAGCCAGTACCTGCGCTGGTGATGGCTTGACGGTAGACATGGTCCTGGACGTCTCCTGCGGCAAACACACCTGGTACCGAGGTCATGGTGGCCAGACCGGACAAACCGCTGCGTGTGACGATATAGCCGTTCGCCATGTCAAGTTTGCCCTCGAAAATAGAGGTGTTAGGTTGATGTCCGATCGCGATAAAAACCCCGGTCGCAGACAATTCTTCGGTTTTGCCAGAATCCGTTGCGCGCAACCGCACACCGGTAACGCCAGTGTCATCGCCGAGCACTTCATCGAGCTCGCGAAAGGTCGCGAGTTTCATGTTGCCGTTTGCGACCTTGTCCATCATCTTATCGATCATGATGGGTTCGGCCCTGAACTTGTCACGGCGGTGTACGACGGTGACTGAGCGGCAGATATTGGATAAATAAAGGGCCTCTTCGACAGCGGTATTGCCGCCACCGACAACGACCACGTCCTGGTTCTTGTAAAAAAAGCCATCGCAAGTCGCGCATCCAGAGACGCCACGGCCCATAAACGCTTGTTCAGAGGGTAAACCGAGGTATTTGGCGGAGGCGCCTGTCGCGATAATCAAGGCATCGCAGGTGTATTGCGCGCCGCCATCACCGGTGAGCCGAAAGGGGCGGGACGTGAAATCGACGCTGGCGATATGATCAAACACCATTTCAGTATTGAAACGTTCTGCGTGGGCTGCGAAGCGCTGCATCAGCTCCGGACCCTGGACACCAGCGGCATCCGCAGGCCAATTGTCAACTTCTGTGGTGGTCATGAGTTGACCGCCCTGGGCAAGTCCTGTGATCATGACGGGATTCAGGTTGGCGCGAGCAGCGTAGACTGCGGCGGTGTAGCCTGCAGGTCCCGAGCCGAGAATGAGAACTTTGGCATGTTTTGGCGTTGACATCAGTTTTTCCCTCTAGATTGACCAGCAAATTATAATGGCGACTATGCCTAGACTTTCCCCAGCCACTACGCGGACTTCGCGAACGACCCGAAATACCCGAAACGGGCCCTCGGTGATGCAAACCCGGATTCTCTCGATCCTTCGAGAGGCGCGCTGGATCGTCTTTGCAGCCCTGGCCGCCTGGTTAACCCTCGTCCTGGCGACGTGGAATGGGAGCGATCCTGGCTGGTCGCACTCTTTTGGACGTGATGCGACCGAGTTGCATAATCGCGGCGGTCTGATTGGCGCCTACATTTCAGATGTCTTGTTGTATTTATTTGGTTTTTCCGCTTGGTGGCTGGTGATTTTATTGCTGCACCGGGTCCGCGCGGGTTATCTCAGGTTGGCGAATCAGATTCGTACTCGCGGAGAGCCGGAAACACTTGCCCGGGTTCGCTGGGAGCAGGGTATTGGCTTTTTTATGGTGATGCTGGGTTCGGTCGGTCTGGAGGCCTACCGCCTGAGCTCCTGGGGAATGCAGTTACCTGGTCGCACGGACTTCACCAGCGGAGCGGGTGGTGTGATTGGACATGCTTGGTCCAGTTTCCTGTCCGCAGCCGTTGGTTTTTCCGGTAGTACATTGATTTTGTTGGCTTTAATCCTTTTTGGATGCAGTCTGTTTTTTGGCTTTTCCTGGCTGGCCATCGCTGAAAAAGTAGGCGCCGGCCTTGAGTGGATGTGGTTCAAACTCAAGGAGGGCAGGACAGCCCGACAGGATCGTCGCGCGGGTCAGGTCGCGCAAGCCGTGCGGCACGAACAGGTCGAAGCCAAGCATGAAAAAATTGTTCATGAGCAACCTGTTCGCATTGAACCCGCGATTGTCGCGGTTCCAAAATCCGAGCGGGTGCAAAAAGAAAAGCAACAGTCATTGTTCGTCGAGCCGACTGTGACGGGTGATTTGCCCGCACTGAGCTTGCTTGATCAGCCGGGCGAAGCTTTCGAAACGGTTTCCGACGAAACGATCGAATACACCTCCCGACTGATTGAGAAAAAGCTGGCCGATTTCGGTGTCGAGGTCCAGGTCGTGGCGGCTCAGGCTGGCCCAGTGATTACGCGTTATGAAATTGAGCCAGCGACGGGCGTCAAGGGTAGCCAAATTGTCAATCTGGCCAAGGATCTGGCCCGTGCCTTGAGCCTGGTCAGTATTCGGGTCGTTGAGACGATACCTGGTAAGAATCTGATGGGTTTTGAATTGCCCAACCCGCGTCGCCAAATGGTCAAGCTTTCGGAGATTTTGGGCTCCCAGGTTTACCATTCGAGCGCTTCGGTGGTCACGATGGCGCTTGGTAAGGATATTGCCGGCAATCCTGTCGTGGCGGATCTGGCCAAGATGCCTCACTTGCTCGTTGCGGGTACTACGGGTTCTGGCAAATCTGTGGGTATTAATGCGATGATTTTGTCTCTTTTGTACAAAGCAGACGCTTCGCAGACACGCCTGATCTTGATCGATCCGAAAATGCTCGAGATGAGCGTATACGAGGGTATTCCGCACTTGCTTGCCCCTGTCGTGACAGACATGCGGCAGGCGGCGAACGCACTGAACTGGTGCGTGGGCGAAATGGAAAAACGCTACCGCCTCATGAGCAAACTGGGGGTGCGTAACCTAACCGGATATAACAACAAGATCCGCGAGGCGATCAAACGTGAAGAGCCTATCCCCAATCCCTTCTCGTTGACCCCCGATGCCCCCGAGCCTCTGAAAGAATTGCCAACGATTGTCGTGGTGATCGATGAGTTGGCAGACTTGATGATGGTCGTCGGCAAGAAAATAGAGGAATTAATTGCGCGCTTGGCTCAAAAAGCGCGAGCCGCCGGAATCCATCTGATTCTGGCGACACAGCGTCCAAGCGTGGATGTGATTACCGGTTTGATCAAAGCCAATATTCCAACGCGGATCGCTTTCCAGGTCTCTTCCAAGATCGACTCGCGTACGATTCTTGACCAGATGGGTGCAGAGACTTTGCTGGGACAAGGCGATATGCTTTACATGCCACCCGGTACCGGATTACCTGTCCGCGTGCATGGCGCCTTTGTCTCGGATGAAGAAGTCCATCGCGTGGTGGAATCACTCAAGTCACAAGGTGAGCCCGACTATATCGATGGTTTGCTTGAGGGAAGTTCCGAGGGTGAAACCGGGGACGGCCTGGGGAGTGTGACCGGGATGGCGAATGCCGAAGCAGATCCGATGTACGATCAGGCAGTCGAAGTGGTGCTCAAGCATCGCCGTGCCTCGATTTCTCTGGTGCAGCGCCATTTGCGTATTGGTTACAACCGAGCGGCCCGTTTGCTTGAGCAAATGGAAAATTCCGGTTTGGTTTCGACGATGCAGTCTAATGGAAATCGCGAAATTCTCGCCCCTAACGTTCCTCGTGAGGAGTAACGCGAATGCTTCAGCTCTCTAAAGTGCGGCGACTTGCGATGGCGGGTACGCTTGCCTTGGCCGGGGTCTTTGCGTCGCTGCCTGCGCATGCGCAGAATGCCCGAGAACAGCTCAGGGCATTTGTCGAACAAGTGCAAGTGGCCAGTGGCGACTTTTCCCAATACACCGTTGGGCCGCAAGGGCAAACCAAACCTGCTCAACGGGGAAAGTTTTTATTCATGCGACCAGGTCGCTTCAAGTGGGATGTGTTGAAGCCTTATGAACAACAGATCGTGTCGAACGGAAAAGAAATTTTTCAGTTTGACCCTGATCTTAACCAGGTGACCGTGCGCAAGGTGGACCAGGCGATCGGGGCTTCACCCGCTGCGATCTTGTTCGGCTCAGGTTCACTTGAGCAGTCGTTCGAAGTCATGCCACTTCCGGACAAAGATATGCTGGTCTGGCTGCGTGCTAAACCCAAACAGGCCGATGCTGGTTTTGTACACGTCGATCTTGGATTTAGAGACGGTATTCCGCACCGGATCATTTTGCTGGATGCTTTTGGTCAGACCACGCATGTCGAGTTGTCCGCGTTGATCCGTAATCCCGGACTGTCTACGAGCAATTTCGACTTCATTCCCCCCAAAGGGGCGGATGTCGTCAGGATGCAATGATGTTTTGCTCAGCCAAGTTCAAGATTTGTATTTCTTACGATGGCTGATTTATTTAAAGCCGTTCCCAGACCCCCTTTGGCGGAGGCGCTGCGTCCCCACTCTCTTGAGGAGGTGGTTGGACAAAAGCACCTGTTAGGACCCGGTAAACCTTTGCGTGTCGCGTTCGAGTCCGGTCGTCCGCATTCAATGATTTTGTGGGGCCCGCCAGGGGTGGGAAAAACAACCCTTGCCCGGTTGACCGCCAACGCTTTCGATTGTGCCTTTATCGCCATCTCCGCCGTGTTTGCCGGCGTCAAAGAAATCCGAGCGGCGATGGACGAGGCACAACTCACCCTGGACCAATATCATCGCCGGACACTATTGTTTGTCGACGAAATTCATCGTTTCAACAAAGCGCAGCAGGACGCTTTGCTCCCCTTTGTCGAGTCGGGTTTGGTGACCTTTATTGGTGCCACAACGGAAAATCCCTCGTTCGAGGTGAATGCGGCTTTGCTGTCGCGGGCTCAGGTGTACGTTCTGCAATCGCTCAACGAAACTGAGTTGCGCGAGTTGCTGGCTCGCGCGCAGCAGACCGTTCTCAAAGACCTCAGCTTTGAAGATGCCGCCATTGATACGTTGATTGGTTACGCAGATGGTGATGCGCGCAGGTTTCTGAGCTTGCTTGAACAAGCCAGCGTTGCCGCAGAGAATGCACACACGACTCAGGTCGATGCCGGCCTTGTTGAAAATGCATTGAGCATGAGTGCGCGTCGCTTCGACAAGGGGGGCGATAATTTTTACGACCAGATTTCTGCGCTTCACAAGTCCGTGCGCGGCTCCAATCCTGACGCAGCGCTGTATTGGCTGACGAGAATGCTTGATGGTGGAGCCGACCCGAAGTATCTCGCCCGCAGGATCGTACGAATGGCTTGGGAGGATATCGGCCTGGCTGACCCCCGTGCGATGCAAATCGCCAATGATGCCGCTCAAACGTATGAGCGATTGGGCTCTCCCGAGGGAGAGCTGGCATTGGCGCAGGCGACCTTATATTTAGCAGTGGCAGCCAAGAGTAACGCGGGTTATCAAGCCTACAATCAAGCTGTCGCTTTCATTAAACAGAGTGCTTCTTTGCCAGTGCCCATTCATCTGCGAAATGCCCCGACCAAACTGATGAAAGAACTTGGTCATGGTCATGCTTATCGCTACGCGCATGACGAACCTGACGCGTATGCGGCAGGTGAAACGTATTTGCCGGAGGGGATGCGCGAACCAGGCTGGTATCAGCCAGTCCCTCGCGGCCTGGAAATAAAGATTGCAGAAAAGCTTTCGCATCTGCGTGAAATGGATCGACAAGCTCGGAAGAAAACCAAGGAGTAGTGCGATGGAATGGTTAGATGCGGTCACGCTCGCCCGAATTCAGTTTGCGTTTACGGTCAGCTTTCACATTGTGTTTCCAGCGTTTTCAATCGGGCTGGCCAGCTATCTGGCCGTCTTGAATGGTCTCCATCTCTGGACTGGAAAAGAGGTCTACCTGACTCTTTTCAACTATTGGAAAAAAATCTTTGCCGTAGCCTTCGGGATGGGTGTGGTGTCCGGCATCGTGATGAGTTACGAGTTCGGCACCAACTGGAGCGTCTTCGCGGACAAGACCGGACCTGTGCTGGGTCCCCTGATGGGCTACGAAGTGATGTCGGCGTTCTTTCTGGAGGCTGGATTTCTGGGGGTCATGCTGTTTGGACGGGCGCGGGTAGGGCCCAAGCTGCATTTCTTCGCAACCGCAATGGTCGCGCTGGGCACGTTCATGTCGGCCTTCTGGATTCTGTCCGTCAATAGCTGGATGCAAACGCCTGCTGGTTATGCGATCAACGATGTCGGACAATTTATTGTCGAAGACTGGTTCAAAGTCATTTTTAATCCGTCGTTCCCCTATCGACTGGTCCACATGTTGTTGGCGGCTTATCTGACGACTGCTTTTGTGGTGGGAAGCGTCGCGGCTTTTCATTTACTCAAAGAACGCAAGCGCATGGGCCAGCCTGGTGCAGTGCCTTCACCGGGCTCTCACGAGGCGACCCGCGTGATGTTTTCGATGGCGATGTGGATGGCGGCGATCGTGGCGCCTATTCAAATCATGGCGGGCGACGCCCACGGACTGAATACCCTCGCGCATCAGCCTGCCAAGATCGCGGCGATCGAGGGACACTACGAAACTCAAAAAGGTGCTCCGCTGGTTTTATTTGGCATCCCGAACGCCAAGGAAGAGAGAATTGATTACGCAGTCAAGGTTCCCTATCTGAGCAGTCTCATTCTCACGCACTCACTCGATGGTGTGGTGCCAGGTCTCAAAGAGTTTCCTGTGGCGGACCGTCCTCCTTTAGGTATCGTGTTTTTCGCCTTCCGCTCGATGGTGGGCATCGGCATGTTGATGCTGTGCGTGGGGCTCTGGAGTTTGTGGTTGCGTTATCGCGGACGCTTGTACGACACCCCGCTGATGCATAGATTGGCTGTCCTGATGGGGCCTTCCGGCTTTATTGCAGTGTTGTCTGGCTGGATTGTGACCGAAGTCGGTCGACAGCCCTTCACCGTGTACAACCTGCTGCGAACCGCGGACTCACACTCGCCGATTGATGCGACGGCCATCGCGTTTTCGCTCGCCGCGTTTGTCGTCGTGTATTTCTCATTGTTTGGCGCAGGGGTCTACTACATCTTGCGTTTGATGAGGAGCGCACCTGGCGTGGGCTCAGGTGCGGCAGATCTTTCCATCCATGAGCCCGTTCGCGCTGCTGGTATTGTGCCCGGGTCGACGTTGGCTGCGAAAACCACTCAAACAGGTGTGACAGGTTCACGGGGAGATCGGACATGACAATCGATTACGCCTTGGTCTGGGCCGGACTGATTGCTTTTGCAGTATTGGCCTATGTCGTCCTCGATGGTTTTGATTTAGGGGTCGGCATACTGTTTCCCTGGGCGCGCACTGAGCAAGAGCGCGACCTGATGATGAATTCTGTCGCCCCTGTGTGGGATGGCAACGAGACCTGGCTTGTCCTTGGCGGTGGAGGATTGTTCGCTGTTTTTCCGCTGGCGTATTCCATCATTATGCCCGCCCTGTATGCGCCGATCATCATCATGTTGCTTGCCCTGGTTTTTCGGGGTGTGGCTTTCGAATTTCGCTGGAAAAGTCAGCACCGCAAATACCTGTGGGATTGGGCATTCGCCGGCGGATCCCTGGTGGCAACCTTTGCCCAAGGTATTGCCTTGGGTGCTTTGGTGCAAGGGATACAGGTTTCCGGACGCGCCTATGCCGGTGGCTGGTGGGACTGGTTGTCCCCCTTTAGTTTGCTGACCGGTGTCGCCCTGGTGGTGGGTTACGCCTTGCTTGGTTCGACCTGGCTGATGCTCAAAACTGAGGGGTCCGTTGAAAAACGGGCCAAGAGTTCAGCTTTTTCTTTAGGCGTCGTGATGCTGGGCCTCATTGCTCTGGTGAGCCTCATTTCTCCCTTTTTGCACGAACATTTCATGCAAAAGTGGTTCGCGTGGCCGGCCATGCTATTTGTCGCACCAGTGCCTGTATTGGTGCTCGTCTGTGCGATCGCCTTGTTTCGCGGGATCCATCGGGATCGGCCGTTGATGTCATTTTTAGCGGTTCAGGGACTGTTCATTTTGTCTTATATCGGACTTGTCATTAGCTTTTTTCCCTATATGGTGCCCTCGTCCGTCACGCTTTGGCAGGCCGCCGCGCCCGACAATAGTCTGAAATTTTTATTGGTCGGCGCGGTGTTTCTGATCCCCATCATTTTGGCTTACAGCGCATACGCCTATTGGGTGTTCCGGGGCAAAGTGGGTCCGACACACGATTATCACTAGGACATTCATGAAACGCTGGGGCTGGTTGTTATTGATCTGGTTATTAAGTGTGGGGGCGTTATCGGCTGTGGCGTGGGTGCTGCGGCGGATACAATATGCAATTCACTAGTCTTTTTCCCCCAAGATCATGCTTGACCCAGCGTTGTTACGTAAAGACCTCGATTCCGTTGTTCGCCGACTAGCCAGCCGCGGTTTTGCCTTCCCGATGGACGACTTCAACAGTCTCGAAACCCGTCGCAAATCCGTTCAGACCGAAACAGAAAATCTTCAGGCTCAGCGCAATGCGCTCGCCAAGCAGATTGGCGCGCTCAAGTCGCGGGGCGAGGACGCCTCAGCCGTGCTCGCAGAGTCTCAGGCGATTCCGGGTCGACTCAAAGCGTTGGAGCAAGATCTCTCGACCATTCAGTCACAACTCAGCGATATGCTGATGTCGATTCCCAACATGCCTCACGAGGATGTGCCTGTGGGTGCGGATAGCGAGGGTAATGTCGAGGTGCGTCGGTGGGTGCCTCACCCCGATCCTGTCTCGGGTGATCCTCAGCCTCTGGGCTTTGAGCCGCGCGACCATGTCACGCTTGGCGAAAAAATTGGTCTGGACTTCGATGTCGCTGCCAAGCTCTCCGGCGCGCGTTTCAGTTTCATGCGCGGCCCCATGGCGCGTTTGCACCGGGCGCTTGCTCAGTTCATGCTTGATCTGCAAACTGAACAGCATGGTTACACCGAGTGCTACACGCCCTACATTGTGAATGCCTCCACCCTGATGGGAACCGGACAACTTCCAAAGTTCAAGAACGACATGTTCTGGGTGACGCGTGGTGGTGACGAACCGACGCTCGACGAGCAAGGCAATGTCGTAGCTGGAGAGGAGCAGTACTTGATTTCGACATCCGAAATCACCCTGACCAGCATGGTGCGGGATACCATTGTGCCTGCTGCGGAGTTGCCGATTCGTCTGACGGCACATACCCCTTGCTTTCGTTCTGAGGCCGGTAGCGGTGGCCGCGATACCCGTGGACTGATTCGTCAACATCAGTTCGATAAAGTTGAAATGGTGCAGATAGTCGCAGCTGACGCCTCCTATCAAGCACTTGAGGAAATGGCGGGCCACGCTGAAAAAGTATTGCAGCTTCTAGGACTGCCTTACCGAGTGATGTTGTTATGCACCGGCGACATGGGTTTTGGCGCAACCAAGACCTATGATCTCGAGGTGTGGTTACCCGCTCAAAATACCTGGCGTGAAATCTCTTCGGTCTCCAATTGCGAGGCCTTCCAGGCGCGTCGCATGCAGGCTCGCACTCGCGTCGATGGCGGTAAGCCAGAGTACGTGCATACGCTGAACGGCTCGGGTCTGGCTGTGGGTCGTGCGCTGGTTGCTGTGCTTGAAAATTATCAGCAAGAGGATGGAAGCATCGTCGTGCCCGAGGTGTTGCGTCCCTACATGGGTGGTTTGAGCTTGCTCAAATAAGCCGGGTCACTTTTTTTGGTTCTAGTGTGGTTTGAATAAGGTCTATAGCGTCATGAAGTCTTGGTCGACGAGTATTGCAAACAAAATAGCGGCTGTTGCGGCACTGACGGTCTTGAGCGTGCTTCCGGTCATCGGCGCTGCATCAACGACCCAATCTCAAGGTCAGTCGCAAGCTCAGTCGCAAGGTCTCTACTTGCCGACCGCGCAACAGCCAGCGCCCGCCTTTCCGTTTTTACAGGGAGCGCTTAAAACACAGGCTGATGATGCCTGGGGCTTCTATCAAAAGACGATCGGACAGCCGTTGTCGACTTGGGCGGCTGCAGAGATTGCTCCTAAAGCCGGTGGCACGGTCTTTTATCCCTTTTCCGGTCCTGACTTTGTGACGGTTGCGCATGCGTTTCCGAATGCCGATCGTTACGTAATGGTCGCGATGCAGGCAGCTGGCGCTCCAGTCACACTGGCGACCATGCCTGCCGCCCGTGTTCAGGGTTTTCAGTCGAAATTTATTCGCGAATGGATGAAATTCAGCCGTCTTGCCTTTTTTCGTACGGATGATCTGAACGAAGATCAGCGTGATCAGTTCGCACCGATTGGTGTCACCACAATTCTGTCCACTTTCGCGTTGTACTCTGGTTTTAATGTGATGGAAATCTATCCTATCGTTTATGACGAAAAGACGGACGACTTCATCAAGAGCGAAACAGGTCCCTGGAAATCGGTGCGTTTGGTTCTCAGCAAGACAGGCAAGCCTGTCACGCTGGATTATGTGAGCCTGGACTTGTCCGATGCAAGTCTGAGCAAAAACGAACCCATGCGTAAATGGCTGGCACGCGAAGCGAGCAATCCTGTATTGATCAAAGCGGCTTCACATTTGCTTCAAGAAACATACTTTTCAATTTTGCGTGACATTTTGGTCGCACACGCAACGATGGTGGTTCAAGATGAAACAGGCTTGAACTATAGCTATTTCGCTCAAATTGGCCCTGTCGACCTCTATGGCGGGTTCTTGTATCCCCATGAGTTGTTCAATCGCAAAAAGCAGGAATCCCTGGCGCAGGCGTATCGTGAATCCAAGAACGTCAAACCGTTGCCATTTGCATTCAGTTACAACAAAACAAATGAGCGACGTAGCGTGCAGATCGTGCGTCGTCAGAATTAAAGGTTTGCTGTCTATTGCTTGCGAGTGAAGGCTTGCAGACTAAACTTCAGAACGGCCTGGTTAAAGCTTTCAGCCTCGTCCACGAATAAAGCGTGCCCTGCCTGGTCAAACATCTCAACGGTGATCAGGTCTCGGGCACGTTTCTTTTGAAGGGCATCTCCTTGCTCTTTGAGCCAAGGTCTGATGGCGTATAGCACCGGAATCTGCTGCTTCTGGAGGGTCTCGCTCCAGTACGTGCGAGGATAGGGTTGATTCAACAGCTGAATGGCGACGTCTGGCGCCGCCTGAAGGGCTGAGTCGAGCACTGCTTGTGCGACCAGAGGTGGAGGTGGTTTGCGGTAAATATCCTGACTGAATGTGCGCATGTATTGTTCACGCTTGACAGGATCGTTCATGGTTTGCGCAAAGTTCGAGCGGCGCGAGGCGGGAGGCCGACCCTCACCGACCGAGTTGTCGATCAGAATCAGGCCGCGCAAACCCTTAGGCTTGTAGTTTGCAATGTAGTCCAGCGATTCCAGCACGCCCAGAGACCAGCCAGCCAGAACAAAATCCTTGACTTGAGCAGCCTTTAAAAACTCCGCGATGTCTTGAATGCGTCTTTTGGGTGCATGGGATCGTTTGGTGACCTCAGAGAGCCCCTGAGACCTTGGGTCAAGGGCGAGCACCCGATAAGAGTTGGACAAAGCTTCGAATTGTTTTTCAAAAACCGCGGCTGGCATCAGCCAGCCAGGGATCAGCACGATTGTCTTGTCGCCACGACCTGCCTCGATGTAGTGGAGTCGAACACCGTCAGAGGTTTTAAATGTGTGGTGTTGAATAGGGGCAGTCAATCCCAGCGCCGGCCAGAGTGCCGGCCAGAGTGCGATAGACAGAATGCGAGCGAGTCTTTTGAGACGATTCATAGGTACACTTCAGCATCTAAGCCTGAAAAAAACAATCACTAGCAGACATTATGATGGAAATTACAGGACACACGCGACTGTATGGCATCGTGGCCGACCCCGTTGCACAGGTCAAGACCCCGCAGACGATGCGCAAAGTATTTGAAAAAAGAGGAACCGACGGCGTACTGGTGCCGATGCATGTCAGGTCAGAGCACTTGGCTGTCTTTGTGCAAGGGTTAAGGGGAGTGATGAATTTCGGTGGCATGATCGCAACGGTTCCGCATAAAACCGCCATGCTAGATCTGTGTGATGACGTCACACCTGCAGCACGTTTGGTGGGTGCTGTGAACATTGTTCGACGTAATGAGGATGGAACCCTGTCAGGGGATATTCTGGATGGACAGGGGTTTGTGGGCGGTTTGCGTCAACATGGCATCGAGCCGCGAGGGTTGAGTGTATTTCTCTGTGGTGCGGGAGGTGCCGCGAAAGCGATCGCTTTTGCACTGGCTGATGCGGGTGTTGCACGTCTGGATTTGTACAACCGTACGCAAAGCAAAGCCCAAGACATCATTACCCGTCTACAAGGCGTTTATCCGTCAGTGCCGATGTCGGCAGTCGGCGCGAGTCCCACTGGCTATGATTTGGTGATCAACGCGACTTCGCTGGGCATGAAGTCTGACGATCCAATGCCCTTTGATGTAAAGGGTTTAAGCGCGCAGCAGACGGTGGCTGAAATCATCATGACACCTGCACTCACACCTTTGCTGGCAGCTGCCCAGGAGATGGGTTGTCGGATACAGTATGGTTTGCCGATGCTGGAGTGTCAGATCGAATTGATGGCGGACTTTATGGGAGTCGCGAAGTAATGGAACAGTTCGACTACGTGATTGTCGGAGGGGGCACGGCGGCCTGCGTGTTAGCCAATCGTTTGACGGCCAGTGGACGCTTGAGCGTGCTGATGCTCGAAGCAGGTGGCGAGCCCAAAAGCATGTGGATCAAAATCCCGGCCGGTTTTACCAAATTGCTCAACGATCCGGTTTACAACTGGCGTTTTGAAACTGAACCTGAAGACAATACGCTTGGACGCAAAATCGCGATTCCGCGCGGTAAAGGATTGGGTGGATCAAGCCTGATCAACGGCATGATCTATGTGCATGGTCAGCCAGAGGATTACGACCATTGGGCCCGTCTTGGCGCGACAGGTTGGTCCGCGCAGGATGTCGCACCTTATTTCAAAAAAATGGAAACCTACCTGCCTGGTGATGAGATGCGCGGCAAAAATGGTCCGATGCATATTCATCAAGTCAGCGAGCGTTATCCTTTGGCGCATGCTCTCTTGCAGGCGGCTGCACAAGACGGTCAGCCTTTGACGAACGACTACAACGGTCGCACGCAAGAAGGTTTTGGTTACTATCAGGTCGCTCAAAAAGACGGACAACGCTGGAGTGTGGTCGAGGGATATCTGAAGCCTGTCCGGCAGCGTAAAAATTTGACTGTCCGTACCGGCGCCATGGTCACAAAAGTGAATGTCACCGAGGGCGTCTGCGACGGTGTGACATATCGGACTGCGTCCGGTACTTTCACTGTGCGAGCGCATCGTGAGGTCATTCTTTCAGCGGGTGCCGTACAAACACCGCAGTTACTCGAGCTTTCAGGAATAGGGGATCCTGCGCTGTTGCAGCGTTTAGGGATCGAGCTGGTATGTGCGGCGCCGCGAGTCGGAGAAAACTATATTGATCACTTCGCCACTCGGATGAACTGGCGTGTCAAAAACACACAGACATTGAACGAGCTTGCTCAGGGCTGGCGCGTGGGTGTCGCAGCGCTTCAATACTTTATTCGCCGCAAAGGCTTGCTGACTCTTGGGACAGGCCTGGTGCATGGTTTTGTCAAAACACAACCTCACATGCCAACACCGGACGTACAGTATTTTTTCATGCATGCGAGTTATGCCAATGCGGCAATCCGCAAGCTCGACAATGCGCCCGGCATGACGATAGGTGTTGCGGGGTTAAGACCGACTTCACAGGGTAGTATCCACAGCAAAACGAAAGATCCAACCCAGGGACCTGCGATCCGGCCTAATTTTTTAGCGACAGCAGAGGATCGTCAAACTTTGATCGACGGGATGAAGATCGCCCGCAAAATCGTGGGGCAGCCCGCACTGTCCAACTACATTGATTTTGAAATGAGCCCTGGACCAGGTGTTCAGACCGATGAGAAATGGTTGGAATTTGGACGTGCCAATGGTCAGACTATCTATCATCCGATCGGCACTTGCCGCATGGGCTCTGATGCGCAAGCCGTTGTGGATGTCAGATTGCGTTTTAAAGGCTTGAGAGGTTTACGGATCGTCGATGCCTCGGTCATGCCCGCGATGGTGTCGGGTAATACCCAGTCTCCAGTGATGATGGTGGCTGAGCGTGCAGCGGATTTCATTCTTGAGGATGCTGCAAAAGCCTGAACGATCCACTACGGCAAAGTTGTGTAGAGTGATGCAAGTGCCAAGAAGGCTGCAAGGCCTGGATCTTGACCAGTTTCCTCGGCGATGATTTGACTGACTACGGGCGCAATCGAAGCGGCAAGACGCGCATCGAGAAAGAGTAGCCTTGAGCGCCTGGCCAACACATCTTCGACGGTACGCGCATATTCGTAACGTACGGCAAACCTGACCATTGCGGCAGTGATTCCCGCACCGAGTACTTGTCCCGAGCCAGGCAGTGTCTGGACAAAAGAAGCTTCATCACCATAGGCTGCCAAACCCGGCATCTCATGCAGCGAGTGCTCAACGGCTTGACCAGTTTGCGCACCGATGAGTAAGAGATTTTCGGTCGTGCAGGGCGCTTTTTCGACCAGCAGTTTTGCTTCATAGCAGTGTTTGAGGACATCGGCAGCCATGGCGCGATAGGTCGTCCATTTCCCACCCGTCACCGTGACGAGTTGACTTGGGCTGACCAGTACGGTGTGCTCGCGACTGATTTTTTTAGTATTACCCGCCGCATCGGTGGGTGGTTTGACAAGAGGGCGGAGTCCAACCCAAATACTTTTGATGTCGGCCCTGGTCGGTGGACGTTGCAAATATTTTGCGGCCTCTCGCAAAATAAACTCGAGCTCCTCGTGAAAAGGCTCCGGTTCCTGACTCAAGTCATGGCGTGGCGTATCTGTCGTGCCCAGAATGACTTTGCCAAGCCAGGGCACGGCGAACAAGACACGGCCATCACTTGTGTGGGGAACGATCAATGCCTGATCGCCCGGAAGAAACTCCCGGTCAACCACAACATGAACACCTTGGCTGGGCGAGACGATTGACTGGCTCGGCTCACCGCGCGCCTCATCATCGAGTTGGCGTATTTCATCGACCCAAACCCCTGTGGCATTGACTAAGCAGCGGGCGCGAATCGTATAGGGCAGTCCGCTCTCGACATCTTGGGCCAAGAGACCACATACGTGATTGTTTTCATCATGCAGTAACTCGACCGCGCGACAATAATTCACCAGCGTGGCACCGTGTTGGGCGGCAGTTCGCGCCAAGGCTAAAGCGAGTCGCGCATCATCAAACTGTCCATCCCAATACTGTATTGAGCCTTTTAGTCGATTGGAATTGAGATTGGGAAGTGCAGTTTGTGTCGCAGCTACGCCATGGAAATGTGTGCGGCCCAGACTTCGGCGACCAGCCAGCAAGTCGTATAAAAGCAGGCCTGCACCGTAAAAAGGCATTTCCCAGAAACGATAACAGGGCATCACGAAAGACAGCGCGCGTGCGAGATGAGGCGCATTATGCAAAAGCGTGGCGCGCTCGTGCAGGGCTTCGTAGACCAGTGAGATGTTGCCCTGAGCGAGATAACGTACTCCACCATGAACAAGTTTGGTTGAGCGCGAAGAAGTGCCTTTGGCGAAATCGGTGGCATCGATTAGGGCGACCGTAAAACCACGTGCGGCAGCATCTAGAGCGAGTCCAAGACCTGTCGCGCCTCCGCCAATAATCGCGAGATCGTATGGCTCAGGCCGTTCGAGCTTGGCAAGTAATGCGCGTCGCTCGGTCGTTGAAGGCGCCAGTGGTGAATCGTCAAAAAGATCCGCTTGTGATGAGGTCATGTGATCGTTTAGTCCTCTGACCAGGATTTGGCGCGTTCGACTGCCTGATGCCAGCGTGCGCGTTTAGTCTTTCGTTGTGCGTCTGACCATTGTGGTTCAAACCGCTTGTCCTCTTGCCACAGCGCAGAAATGTCAGAGGTGCTTGACCAAAGGCCAACCGCCAGCCCGCCAAGGTAGGCGGCACCCAGCGCAGTCGTCTCGACAATTTTTGGACGCGTCACAGGTATGCCGAGAATGTCGGCTTGCATTTGCAATAGCAAATTATTTTTCGATGCTCCACCATCCACCCGTAGTTCTGTGAGAGTCAGACCCGCGTCTTTTTCCATCGCCTCAAAGACATCCGCGACCTGCAGCGCGATCGCCTCTAGCGCTGCGCGGGCAATATGCGCTTTGCTTGTGCCGCGCGTCATGCCGATCAAGGTGCCCCGCGCGTGTCCGTCCCAATGTGGTGCGCCCAGGCCAGTAAAAGCTGGCACGAGATAGGTGTCTCCAACATCCGGAACGCTGCGCGCCAGTGGTTCGACTTCCGCAGCGGTTTGGATGATGTTGAGACCATCGCGCAGCCACTGGATCGTTGCGCCTCCCATAAAGACTGAAGCTTCAAGACAGTAGGTGGTGTGTAAGCCGGCCGACGATACATCCGGGCGCTGCCAGCCGATCGTTGTTAACAAATGATGGCCACTCGCGATCGGTTCAGAACCCGTGTTGAGCAGCATGAAACATCCCGTGCCGTAGGTATTTTTAGCCATTCCAGGCTGAAAACACCCTTGACCAAACGTTGCAGCTTGCTGATCTCCGATCATTGCGGCGATTGGAAGAGAGCGTCCCAGTACTGAAGGATTTGTTTGAGCGAGCTGACCAGCGCTTGGCACAACTTTTGGAAGAATGGCGCGAGGGATATTGAACAACCTCAGCAGATCGTCGTCCCAGTCCAGGGTGTGCAAGTTAAACAAAAGCGTCCGTGACGCGTTGCTCACATCTGTAATATGCGAGGCGCCCCGAGTCAGATTCCAGACAAGCCAGGTATCGACCGTACCAAAGGCGAGTTCGCCGCGTTCGGCGCGAGACCGCGCACCCTCGATATTGTCGAGTAACCAAGCCAGTTTTGTGCCAGAAAAATAGGCATCAAGCACGAGTCCCGTTTTAGTCTGAATCAGATCGGTGAGGCCCTCTTGCCGCATGGCGGCACATTGATCCGCCGTGCGCCGGTCTTGCCAAACGATCGCCGGACCCACAGGTTCCCCCGTGAGTCTGTCCCACACCACGGTCGTCTCGCGTTGATTAGTGATCGCAAGGGCGGCGATGCTGCCTGGATCTGGGCAGCGATTGATGAGCGTTTGTGCGACTTCAAGTTGCGAAGTCCAAATATCCCGACCATCATGTTCGACCCACCCTGGCTGGGGGAAGTGTTGTGCGTACTCGCGTTGCGCAGAGTCGACCAGCGAACCGTTTGCATCAAAAAGTATCGCCCGCGAGCTCGTCGTGCCCTGGTCCAGCGCAAGGATATATTTCATGTCCGTTGAGTGCTTATGGCAATTTATAAAAATCTTTTACTGTGTTCCATGCAACTGTTTGCAGGTATTTGGCTACCTCAGGATCAAGCCCCGCAGTGTAGCTATTGTCGATGGGCGATTTTTTGAAAAGCGATGCGTAGGTGACTGCCGCGGCCAAGTAAGTGCCCGCGAGACTGGGGTGGCGCTTGTCTTTGACATAAAGATCGATGTCCTTGCGACCTGCGATGGAATTGGCAAACGCGATTCCAGCCGGGATCACCATCATGTTGTTTTCATTGCCGGCCTTGATGTAGGCGTCTGCGAGGGTTTCTGTCATTTCAGGTTTGTCCGCATAAGCCCAGGACATGAACAAAATGGGATCCGCCCCATTTTTGCGAATCGTGTCGCCGTGCTTTTTAACGTACTCGGTAAACACGGATTTCAGTTGTGGATGCACGGGGCATTGACTGCAGTCCATCATGATCGCAATGTCGAACAGCTTGTCGTTTTTGTTGAAACGCACCTCGTTGTTGGCGATGAAGGAATAGCGACCGATCGCATTAGGCGCAAAGTAAGCCTCGACGTTATGCCAGTCTAGACCCGCGCCGCTGATCGTGACAGAGGTGCCGCGAAATGGCAGCTTGGGGTCGGCGGCATTGAGAAAGTTACGTAAATGGCCATGCATGCTGTTGTTGTAATAGAAAAAGCTATTTCCGATAAAGATGCCTGATTTCGGAACGCTTGGCGTGGTCTGCGTGACTTTTGGCGCCTCATAGGCTTGTGCCGAATTTAAAACCAAAGCGAACAAGCTGGCAGCCAGTAAACGGATTGTCATAGTTTTCATGATGTTTTCCAAAGTTGGGCAGATGATGTGTGGATTATGCATCCGGAGGAGGGTGCTTGCATGCAAGAAAAAATATCTCAGCGTTTACCCTAGTTTTAGAGCCTCTCGATCTGTTCAAAGAAGGTGTCAATCGCATTTGTGCGCTAGAAATGCTTAAATCACGGACAGACAAATCAGTCATATAAAAAATAGATTGGGGACAATGCGCGACATGATGACTTCAGAATATTTACCTTTCGATCCTGTGGTGGCGCCGAGGAATCGTTTGCCTGCAGGTACAGTCGATTGCCATTTCCATGTTTTTGAAGATCCGGCGATTTATCCCCACACGGCGAATCGTTCTTATACGCCTACCCTTGCTCCATGGGCGGCTTTCGAAGCGATGAACAACAAGATCGGCGCGGATCGCGCAGTCTTGGTGCATCCTTCCGTTTATGGCCATGATCACAGCACGCTCTATGACACGATGCGTGCCCATGCAGATCGTTTGCGTGCAGTGGCAGTTCTCTCTGTGGATAGCTCTGATGCAGAGATTGAGCGGCTGCATCAGGCCGGTACGCGTGGTACACGAGTCAATATTTTGTTCGCTGGCGGCAATCAGTTGAGCGACGCCGAAACACTTGCGCGCCGGATCAAACCTTTTGGCTGGCATATTCAGTTTTTGGTCGATGTCGCCGCGCAGCCCGATATCCCCGCTTGGGCCTCCAAGCTGGGTGTGCCCGTGGTGTTTGATCATTTTGGACATCCCTCGAAACCGGATGTCAAAGATGCGGGCTTTCAGAATATGTGCGCACTCGTGCGGGAAGGCACAGCTTGGGTGAAATTGTCAGGCGCATACCGAGTCGTTGAACCCGCCAATAAATGGTCAGCGATTCAGCCTTTTGTCGATACCTTGCTGGATACACGCACCGACCGGTTAGTGTGGGGGACAGACTGGCCTCATCCGAATATTCCCGCGCCGATGCCCAATGATGGCGATATTGCGGACACTGTTTTTACTTGGTTACCGACTGAGGCTTTGCGTCAGCAGATTTTGGTTAAAAATCCCGAGGTGCTGTACGGTTTCGCCCCATTTTCTGGTGCGCGTGCTTAATTTCATATCGTCATTGCTTTCAATTCATTCAGGAGATAAAAAATGAAACGTCGTCACTTGCTGGCCTTATCCGCTATTGTTTCAGCTGCATTCACTTTTTCCATGCCGACTGTCGCCAGTGCTCAAACTGTGCTCAAACTGGGCTGGACCACTGCAGATAGCCCAACCGATCCGTACGCCGTGGGTGCGCACGCTTTTAAAGATGCTGTTGAAAAGCTGACCAAAGGATCTGTTCAGGTGCAGCTTTATCCCAATCGCCAACTTGGTGACGAAAAGCAGATGATGGAGGGTGTGCGTTTTGGTACGGTCGATTCAGCCATTATTACAAACGCTGTGATCGCGCAGATCGAGCCTGCTTTCCAGATCAATGACCTGCCTTTCCTTTATTCAAATGAGGCACAGGCACAGAAAGCTCTGGACGGAAAAGTCGGACAGGATCTGTCTGCCTTGCTCGCCAAGAAAAACATCATGGTGCTTGGCTATATGGAAGGTGGTTTCCGCCAGATGATCAATAACAAAAAACCAGTGAGCGCACCTGCTGACGTATCGGGTGTGAAATACCGTGTGATGCAAAACCCTGTGTTCATTGATATGTTCACTTCGATGGGTGGTGCTGCCGTGCCAATGGCGTGGGGTGAAACTTTCACCGCAGTCCAGCAAGGCACAATCGATGGTCTTGAAATCCCGATCGCTGTGATCGACAGCAGCAAAATGTACGAGGTGACAAAGTTCCTTTCTCTGACTAATCACACCTACTCGGCGATTGAGCTGATTATGTCCAAGCGAAGCTTTGACAAGCTCAATGCAGAGCAGCGCGCGGCGGTGATCGAGGCGGGCAAGCAGGCGACGGCAGCGCAACGTATCGCCGTGAATAAAAATGAAAAAGCGTTGTTGAGCGGTCTCGAAAAGAAGGGCATGAAAGTCAATACTGTTGGTGACGTCAGTGCTTTCCGCGCGTCTGTTCAGCCTATGTATGAAAAAGCCAAAAAGACTGTGGGCGAGTCCATGGTGAATCAGGCTCTCGACTCCGTGAAGTAATCTTCGAGCACATGTTAGGAAACACCGATGCGCCGCTATTTTGATTTGCTCGAAAAGGTTTTAAAGCTCACTGCTGTCACACTCGTGATGCTGATGCTTTTAGCCTTGGCGGCGCAGGTGTTTTTGCGTTATGTTTTTGGCAAGTCTCTGAGCTGGAGCGAAGAGCTTGCCCTGCTCGGGTTTGCGTGGGTCATTGTGATTTCTACCTCCATCGGGGTGCGTCGTATGACACATGCCCGGATGGACTTGCTGATCAATGTCCTGCCGGTGTCAATGCACAAATGGCTGGAGCGACTGATTGCCTGGCTCTTGCTCGCGCTGGGTCTATTTATTGCCTACTCCGGCTGGGGTTACCTGCAGGAAACGCGAGGATCGACCTCGGCTGCGGTGGGTTTTCCGATCGAGCTACTCTATGCCGCCGCACCTGTTTTTGGCGTACTGATCGCTTTGTTTTCGTTTGAGAGGCTGATGCCTTGGGCGGAGTCCCTCAATGAGTAGTGTGGCATTTCTGTTGTCGGCCGGATTTGGTGTGCTCATGCTGCTAGGCGTCCCGTTTGCTTTTGCGATCGGTATTGTCGTTGCGGTATCTTTGTTAGTGGCCGGCATAGAACCTTTGTTGATGCCACAGTCGGTATTGGCGGGCACGCAGTCTTTTTCATTATTAGCCATTCCTTTTTTTATGCTGGCCGGTGAGTTGATGTCGGCCGGCGGTTTATCGGCGCGCCTGATCAGGGTTGCAGATGTTTTTGTTCGGCATTTAACAGGTGGCCTGGGCCATGTCACGGTATTGGCCGCGGCTATTTTTGCAGCGATTTCAGGATCAGCTCCCGCAACGACAGCGGCGATTGGCGCGATCATGATCCCCGCGATGGCGGAGCGTGGTTATGGCAAAGCCTTCGCAACAGCGCTCGCGGTGAGTGCCGGTGTGTTAGCTCCCCTGATCCCGCCCTCTATCGCCTTTGTGATTTGGGGGGTGATCGCCGAGCAATCTATTTCTAGACTTTTTAGTGCGGGTGTCATTCCCGGGTTAGTGATGGCGTTTGGTTTGACGCTTGTGTGCTGGTGGTATGCCAAGCGCAACAAGATCCCCACTCAAAAGCGTGCGAGTCTCAAGGAAATTCGACTCGCTTTGCGCGAGGGTGTCTGGGCGCTCCTGGCACCGGTGATCGTGCTGGGTGGTATTTACGGCGGTGTGTTTACTCCCACTGAAGCGGCTGTTGTGAGCTGTGTCTATGCACTATTTGTAGGAATGGTGATTGAAAAGCAGCTGAAGTTTGCAGACCTCTCACCCATCATCTGGCGTTCACTCAAAATCACGGCGATCGTGATGTCGATTGTGATTTTTTCGGCAGGTTTTGGCATCTTGATCGCGCAGGAGCAACTTGCGCCGAAATTGGCGGCTTGGCTGTCAGAAAATATTCAGCAAAAGTGGTTGATGCTACTGGTATTGAATATCGCGTTTTTCTTGTTGGCAGCCGTGATGGATGAAATTGCCATCATGGTCGTTCTGGGGCCGCTTTTGATTGCGATTGCAAAGAGCTTTGCGATCGATCCGATTCATTTTGGTGCGATTATTGTGACGAACGTAGCGATTGGAATGGCTGCGCCTCCTATTGGTTATTGCCTGTTCGTCGGGATGGCGATCAGTGGATTGAAGCTAGGCGAAGTGGCCTCGAAAATATGGCCTTTTATCGCGATCATGCTGGTGGTGTTGATGCTTGTGACCTACGTGCCAGAATTTTCGCTTGCCTTGCAGACCCGCTAGATTTTTGCTCGCCTGAGCCCGAGCGGTTTGGTGTCAGGCCGAGAATTTCAAATCAAGCGGATCAGTCAGGCCCAACTCGGCAAAACCTTTGGCGCGCAATAGGCACGAATCGCATTGTTTACAAGGTGCGCCCTGTGGACTGGGGTCATAGCAGCTTGTGGTTTCAGCATAATCGACCCCTAGCTCCATACCACGTCGAATAATGTCCGCTTTGGTCATTTTGACTAGCGGGGCTCGAATTTTGAGGCGCTGACGGCCTTCGACACCTGCTTTGGTAGCCAGGTTGCCCAAGTGTTCAAAGGCTTCGATGTATTCGGGCCGACAGTCCGGATAGCCGCTGTAGTCCATCGCATTGACGCCTACGAAAATATCCTGTGCGCCAAGCACCTCAGCCCAACCCAGAGCAAGACTTAAAAAAATCGTATTTCTTGCGGGGACATATGTGATGGGAATCCCTGCACTAATATCGTCAACAGAGTGCCCTTTGGGTACGGGAATATCGGCCGTTAGCGCAGACCCGCCAAAACTGCGTAAATCCAAATCAAGAATGACGTGTTTAGACACGCCACGGGCTCGCGCAAACTCCGTCGCCTTTTCAAGCTCGACGGAGTGACGCTGACCGTAACGAAAGCTCAGGGCAAAGACCTCATAGCCTTCATCCTGTGCGATCGCAAGTACGGTGGTCGAGTCCAGACCACCGCTGAGTAAACATACTGCTCTTTTTGTCATGCCTGGTTCCGTTGTTATTTGGCGGTCGGCATGACAAATTCAGCGCCCTTGCCGATGGTTTCGGGCCAGCGCTGCATGATGGATTTTTGCTTGGTGTAGAAACGCACACCCTCTTCGCCGTAGGCATGCATATCGCCAAACAAGCTCTTTTTCCACCCACCAAAACCATGCCAGGCCATGGGCACAGGGATGGGCACATTGATACCCACCATGCCGACCTGAATGCGGCGACCAAACTCACGCGCGACGTTTCCATCGCGGGTGTAGCAAGACACGCCATTGCCAAACTCATGGGCGTTGATGAGATCGACAGCCTGTGCAAAATCCTTGACTCGAACGCAGCCCAGGACAGGTCCAAAAATTTCTTCTTTATAGATGCGCATCTCGGGCGTGACATGGTCAAACAGTGAACCGCCGGTAAAGAAACCCTGCTCGTGCCCGGGGACCTTGAGGCCGCGACCGTCAACCACCAGTTTGGCGCCTTCTTTCACGCCAATGTCGATATAGCCCTCGATACGCTCGAGAGCCTGGCGAGTCACGATCGGACCCATTTCAGCGTCGAGCTCCAGTCCATTTTTAATTTTGAGCTTTTTAGCGCGCTCGGCCAGCAAGGGCACGATCTTGTCGGCGACATCACCTACCAGCACCGCGACGGAGATCGCCATGCAACGCTCGCCGGCGGAACCGTAGGCCGCGCCAATCAGTCCGTCGACCGCCTGTTCGATATCCGCATCTGGCATGACGACCATGTGGTTTTTCGCGCCCCCAAGCGCTTGGACGCGTTTGCCGAGATCGGCGCCGCGCTGGTAGATGTACTGTGCAATCGGGGTCGAACCCACAAAGCTGATGGCTTTGACATCAGGATGCTCGAGCAAGCCGTCAACCGTGACCTTGTCACCCTGGACGACGTTGAAAACGCCATCTGGAAGACCGGCTTTTTTAAATAATTCAGCCATGAAAATCGAGGCGGAAGGGTCGCGTTCGCTCGGCTTGAGTACAAAACAGTTGCCTGCCGCAATCGCGACCGGGAACATCCAGCAAGGCACCATGCATGGGAAGTTGAAAGGGGTAATGCCCGCAACCACGCCAAGAGGCTGGCGCAAAGTCCAGTTGTCAATGCCGGTCGACACCTGATCCGTGAAGTCGCCTTTGAGCAACTGGGGCATGCCGCAAGCGAACTCGACGATATCGATGCCGCGCATCACCTCACCCTGGGCGTCGGTAAAGACCTTGCCGTGCTCTTGGGTGATGATCGAGGCGAGCTCATCCTTGTGAGTATTGAGCAGCGCCAGAAAGTTGTTCATGATGCGGGCGCGGCGGATGGGTGGGGTGTCCGACCAGGCGGGGAAGGCGGCTTTTGCGCTCGCGACAGCCTCGTTGACGGTTTCCAGCGTCGCAAGTTCAACTTTGCGGGTGGCCTGTCCAGTCGCCGGGTTGAACACATCCTGAGTCCGTGCCCCTGGGTGCGTGACGGATTGGCCATGAATCCATTGGGAGACGATGGCGGGAATGGCGGGCATTGGAGGCTGCTTGGACATGCATGTTCCTTTAGCGTAAGTGATCAGTCAATTCTCCATTGTAAGATGGCTGGATCGTCTCTGCGGTCCTGATTGGTCGCTTTTTGTGATCTTGGTTAAACTTTTGCTTTCTCTTACAAGTGATCCCCCCCATGATGAGTCTGCCTCTGTCAGGTAAAGTGGCTTTGGTGACCGGCGCCGCACGCGGCATCGGTCGTGCATGTGCCCTGAAACTGGCCTCCGCCGGTTGCGATATCGTTGCCAACTACTACAACAGCTCTGACGAAGCCGAGGCGGTGTGCGCCGAGGTGCGCGCCATGGGCCGACGCGCGATCGCGGTTCAGGCGAGCGTTGGTGTGCCAGACAGCGTGGCGGAAATGTTCGAGGTCATCACCAAAGAGTTTGGTCATCTCGATATCGTCATCAGCAATGCAGCTTCGGGTGTGCTCAAACCCGCGATGGATATGACACTCAAGCATTTTCGCTGGTGTCTCGAGACGAATGCCTTTGCGGTGAATTTACTGGCCCAGCACGCCGCGCCGTTGATGAAAAACGGAGGTCGAATTATTGCTATGTCCAGTCTTGGCGCCCAGCGCGCGATGCCGCATTATGGTTTTATCGGTGCCTCGAAAGCCGCACTGGAGTCCCTGGTGCGCACGCTTGCCCAAGAGCTGGGTCCACGCGGTATCCGTGTCAACACCGTTTCTGCCGGTGTGGTCGATACCGATGCGTTGAGCCATTTTCCCAATCGCGATCAAGTGCTGTCTGAATTCGCGGCGCGTACGCCAGCAGGCCCCAGTTTATTGCCTGCCAATGTCGCGGATGCGGTCTATCTGTTGTGCTTGCCCGAGGCTGCCTGGGTCAATGGACATACTTTGGTTGTCGACGGCGGTTTCGCCATTTCGGGTTAAAAATCATGACGTTCAAATCAGGTTTGTCGGGAAAAGTCGCGATTGTGACCGGTGGGTCTCGTGGAATTGGCCGTGCGATCGTGGAAACACTCGCGGCTGAAGGGGTCAATGTCACTTTTTTCTTCAAAGGCAATCAAGCCGCGGCCGACGAGGTCGTGGCAGCCGTTTCTGCTGCAGGTGGCCAGGCGACGGCTGTGCAAGTCGATGTCAGCGATGCGGCGGCCTGCGCTGCTGCGGTCGAGGCCGTTGCTGACCGCTGCGAGCGGATTGATATTCTGGTCAACAATGCCGGAATTGTGCGCGATAACCTGATGGCCGCGATGGAAGACGAGGAAATCTCTTCTGTCCTCAACACCAATGTTGGCGGCGTGTTCAACGTCACGCGCCCGGTGATTCCTTACATGATGTCGCAGCGCGCCGGCCGAATTGTCAATCTTTCCTCTGTCGCAGGTGCCAAAGCTGGGCGTGGGCAGGCAAATTACGCCGCGAGCAAGGGTGCGGTCGATGCCTTAACCCGTGCGATGGCGGTTGAACTCGCACCGCGCAAGATCCTGGTCAATGCGGTGGCACCCGGTGTGATCGAGACAGAAATGTCCCAACAAGTCAGGGATTTGGCCGAAGACGAGGTAAAGGGCAACATTCTGTTAAAACGGTATGGTGCGGCTCAGGATGTGGCAAATGCAGTAGCATTCTTGGTGTCAGACATGGCTGGCTACGTCACCGGACAGATTCTTTATGTCGATGGCGGTTTTAAAATGGGCTGAAACAGGGGAATTCACTCTTGTCTCAGCGGTTTCGCGGGGCGGGATTTCCCTGATAGTTGGGTTAAAATAGCGCGCGCTGATACACATACGGAGTAAATCATGGCTGAAGCAGTCATCTCGAAAGAAGAAATCATGGCGGTTTTCCCGACCGTTCAAAAAACGATGGCCGATGCACTTGGCTGTGACGTTGATGACATCAAACTCGATGTCTCCCTGATCGAAGGCCTCGATGCCGAATCGATCGACTTTCTAGACATGGTTTTCCGTCTTGAGCGTGCCTTTAAGATTAAAGTGCCACGTGGCAAGATCATCGAGGATGTACGCGGCGACATGCCCGTTTCCGAGTTCGAGGAAAATGGTGTTCTGACTGAAAAGGGTTTGGCCCGTTTGCGCGAGTATTTGTCTGAGATTGACGCTTCTCGCTTCAAGACACCGATGCGTGTGGATCACATCGCCCGTCTCTACACACCCGAAACGTTCTGCAAGCTCGTGATCCGCGCTCAGCGTGAGTCACAAGCCGCTGGCTGATATGGTTGAGTCCATGGCGCAGGCCGCTTCGGCCTCGCCAAATGATGGTTCGGGTTGCTTGGGTCGCTCGAGTCGCTTCGCAGCTTTCTCGTTCGTTGATCGCATCACCCAGATCGAAGGGACCTCTCGCGTTTGCGGTCTCTACACTATCCCGCCTGAAGTCTCCCACTTTCCTGTCAGTCTGGTCGCTGAAGCGATCGGACAACTCGCTGCCTGGGTGGCGATGTCGGTGGTCGATTTTACGCATCGTCCAGTCGCTGCTTTGGCCGGAGATACCAGGATGCATCGTTTGCCGCGTGCAGGCGACACACTGGAACTCGTGGTCGAGATTGAATCTTGCGATGCCGAGTCGATCCAGTATCGTGGACGCGCCTTGGTTGACGGAAATCTGATCCTTGAGCTGAGCGATACCTTGGGCTCGATGCTCGATATTCATGAGTTTGACGCGCCCGATGCGCTACGCGCGGATTTCGACCTCTTGACACATGCTGGTCGCGCGCCTGGCGCGTTCAAGGGCGTGCCGCGTCCTGTGCTTGAGGATATTCCGGGTTCGACTCCGCAGCGTCTTGAGGCGCATTTATCTGTGCCTGCGCAGGCTGATTTTTTCCTGGATCATTTTCCCCGCCGTCCTGTTTTTCCCGCCACCCTTTTGCTCGACGCTCAACTTCAGTTGGCGCAGCGTTTGGCCAGTGCGCAGGCTGCAGGGCCTGTTCGCGTCCAGAGTATTACGAACGTCAAAGTCAGAGCCTTCACAGCCCCGGGCGCGACACTCACGTTGTTTGCCGAGCACACTGAATCTGGCCAGACAGAATCCGAACCTATTATGATCAAAGTCGGCGCTCAGGCTGAGGGCCGCACGATTGCAGGCGCCAAGATGTTTTTTGTGCCTGACACCGGAGACACCGCATGACCGCAAGACGTCGCATAGCGATTACAGGCATTGGGCTGGTCACGCCAGCCGGTCTGGATGTGGCATCAACTTGGGCGCGTATCAAAGCCGCCAAGGGATGCGCAGGTCCGATCACTATTTTTGATGCGTCTGGTTTTTCCACGCGTATCGCCGCCGAGGTGAAAGGATTTGATGATCTTCCTCCCTTGGATGATCGCAAGCTCCTTAAATATGCGAGCCGGGCACATCGTTTCGCGATCGGTGCTGCAGACCAGGCAATGGCAGATGCCGGCATCCGTCCAACCCAGCAAGATGCCGCCCGCTGGGGGTGTGTGGTGGGTGCGGGCATGATGACTGTCGCGCACGAAGAGATCGCCGCCATTCAACAAGCCGCGGCACCTCAGGGTGAGTTTGAGCCTTCCGCTATTTTGGCCGAGCCGGTCGCCAATGATGTGATGGCATTTAGCCGCAGCCTTTCGACCGCTGGCGTGTCGCTGCTCTTGCGTCGTTTCGGAATCAGGGGTTATGCCTCGACTGTTCACACTGCATGTGCCTCAGGCGGTCAAGCCATTGGCACGGCGCTGAGGTTGATTCGTCGAGGTGTCGCGGACCGCGTGCTAACCGGTGGTTTTGATTCAATGATTTCGCCCGTTGGTTTGTCTGGCTTCTGTTTGCTATCAGCGGTTTCGCCGGACAATGACGCTCCAGAGCGTGCGAGCCGTCCCTTTGATTTGACGCGTAATGGTTTCGTTTTAGGCGAAGGTGCTGGCTTTCTCGTTCTCGAAGAATGGAATAGCGCCGTTCAACGCGGCGCGACCATTTACGCTGAACTGGCAGGAGATGGAAACTCCCTGTCGTCATACCGGATCACGGACTCACACCCCTCGGGTGATGGGCCGATTCAGGCCATGCGTCGCGCTATTTACGATGCGGGCGCCACAGAGCAAGACATTCATTATTTGAATGCGCACGGCACTTCTACGCCGATGAATGATCGAAGCGAATGCGCGGCTGTTCATGCCGTATTTGGCGAACGCGCCAAACAAGTGGGTGTGAGCTCGACCAAGAGCGTGACGGGTCATCTGATTGCCGCTGCTGGCGCCGTCGAAGCGGGTTTTTGTGCGCTGGCGATTCGGGATGGCTTGATGCCTCCCAGCGCGAACTTGCGAGAACTCGATCCCGATTGCGATGTCGATATCGTTCGTGACGTACCGCGTCCAGCGCGCATCGGCATGGCACTCTCTAATTCACTCGGCTTTGGTGGCAGCAATAGTTGTCTGGCTTTCCGTCACCCCGAAGAAACCGCAGCGTTGATCGCTGCAGGACGGTAATAGTGATGACCCGTATCGTAATCACCGGAAATAGTGCGATTTGTGGCGCAGGCCAAGATCCAGCCAGCATTGTGGATGCATTGCTTGAGGGCCAATCTGCTCTGGCTCCCATTTCAGCCTGGGATGCCCAGACCTGGGTGGGCAAGCTGGCCGCTGAGGTCAAGGACTACAACGGCGGCAAATTGCTGGGCGATCGCAAGTTGCTCAAGCTGGTCAGACGTTCCGATGTATTTGGTATTTACGCGGGTACCCAGGCGATTGAGCAGGCAGGGTTGCCGGCCTGGCGCGAAACGCTGGATGAGTCAGCCGCAAATGACTATGCAGACCAGACAGGCTGTTATGTTGGATCTGGTGGTGGCGCGTTTGAAGTCAACTATGATTTTTTCCCCTTGATGGCTGAGACGGGTGGGAGTTTGCCCAAGTTCGGCCAAGAGTTGTCGAACATGGTCAATCCCATGTGGCTCCTGCGTTCTTTGCCGAACAACGTGCTTTGCCATGTGAGTATTCGTAACCAGCTCAAAGGCCCCAACGGTTGCATCACCAACCACACCACGAGTGGCGTGCTCTCCGTGATCGAGAGTGCTTGGGCGTTGCGTGAGGGCGATGCCCAACGCGTCGTGGCCATTGGACACGATGCGCCGATCGAACCTCAAACGCTTCTTTATCTCGACAAAGTCGGCCTGATTTCAAATGATTTGTTGCGTCCCTACGATGAGCGCCATGATGGCTGCTTGCTGGGTGAGGGTGCAGCTTCGCTCGTCCTGGAAACCGAAGCTTCCGCCCAAGAACGTGGTGCCAAGGTGTTGGGCGAATATCTCGGTGGCGGTGACGCATCTGAGGGCGAGGGCATCTTTGATGTGCGCACAGATGGAGATGGTTTGAGTCGTGCGATCGAGTGTGCATTGGCCGATGCTGGTTTGAAACCTGCCGATGTCGGCATGATCGTTGCGCATGCCAATGGCACAAAGGGCTCAGACAGTTCAGAGGCCGCTGCGCTTCTGCGCGTATTTGGTTCTGACATGCCCCCCGTCACTGGTTTCAAGTGGTCGATTGGTCACCTCTTCGCAGCTTCTGGCGCCATCGATGTGGCTTTAGGGCTGGAGGCCTGCAGTCGTAATGTTGTGCCAGGTATCGCAACGCTCGACAAGCTCGCACCTGCCTGCGCAGGTCTCAATGTCAGCAAAGAAAATCGTCCCGCGCGTAGTGATGTAGTCTTGGTGTTGTGCAGAGGTTTTGCAGGCACAAATGCCGCTGTCTTGCTGCGCGCTGCGCGCGCGCGTTGAATGGCGTGACCACACCTAATCACCTGTCTGCTGCTGAGGCTGTCAGCGATACTGCACCCGATCGTTGCGCAGTCGACACCGTTGAAATTGCGCGGGTCGCGCGTCTGGTTGAGGCCATGTCGGGCGAGCTCGACAAGCTATTCTCGCATCAAGAGATTGAGGATGCTGGACAGGGGCCTGGCCGCATCGCTAGTCTGGCCGCGCGATTCGCGGCAAAAGAAGCTTGTCTGAAGCTCTTTCCACGCGAGACGGCTTTGAATACCATCACTGCGATGGATTTCTCCGTCGTCAAGGATGAATATGGGGCTCCTCATATATCTGTGACGCCCGCAGCTGAAATCGTGCTTGGGCGCCACCTTGTGGCCGAAATCAAAATATCACTCACACATAGCGAAACGACGGCAACAGCTGTCGCTTTGCGTATCCAGCGCACGATCAAGCCATCCTGGGGCGGTCGTTTTATTTTCCGCTGGTTACCGTATCGCCGCAAAGTGATTTTAGAAAACCTCAATCGCGTGTATGGCGCCAATGTAGAGGCCTCTCAAATAGACTTGCTAGCCCAGGCGCACTACGGCCATTTGCTCAAGCTACTCAAAGAGCTTATCCAGTTTCGATTTTTATCGGCGGCACGTAAAAAATCTATCGTTCGTGTCGAGGGTGTTCCGGGGATGATCGAGGCTTTCGAAGCCGGTCGGGGAATCTTGATTCTGACCGGACATTTTGGAAATTTCGAAGTTTCCACCGTTGCGGGAATCGAGCACTTTCCGCAGGTCAAAGGGCGGATTCATTTTCTCAGACGCCCGATCAAACCCAAATGGTTGAGTGACTTGCTCACCAGACGTTTTAATCAGGCGGGTTTTGGAGTGGTCGGTCGGCGCGGATCGCTCGAAGAAATCGTCTCGACCATTGAGGCCGGTGATGCGATCGTGTTTCCTTTTGATCAATACGCACGCCGTCCTGAAGGCATCGAAGTCGAGTTTTTTGGGCAAGCGGCGGGCACCTATAAAAGCATGGCTGTGATTGCCATGGCGACCGGCGCACCCGTCATCCCTGCCGCTTCGTGGCGAGAGCCCGACGGTACGCATGTCCTTAAATTTTTCGCGCCGCTCAAGCCGCTGCTTGATGACGATGTCGGTCAGGAAATCATCAAAAATACCCGAGCCTATAACCAGGCCCTTGAGCTCTCCATCGTTCGGCATCCTGAGCAATGGTGGTGGGTGCACCGTCGCTGGAAAAATCAAAAGCCCCGAAGATAGCGGGGCTTTGAGCAAAACTGGATATCTGCCCCAGTCTAGTGCCTGGGGAGAATCCTTGACACAGCAATCAGGACTTATTGGCCCTGTTCATGTTTGTCATAGAGAAAACCACCAACAGCGCCGACTGCGGCACCGCCGATCGCGCCCCAAATCGGATTCCCACCCGCGATTGCAGTGATGCCGGCACCTGCCGCGGCACCGATTGCGCCACCGGAGAGTTCACGTTGCTGTGTGGTTGTCATGCCCGAACAGCCCGTCAGGGTCAGTGCGGCAACAAGAGGAAGTGCGAGTAGCGTTCTTTTCATGATAAAGCTCCTAAAGTGCTTGAATTCAAACGATATTGTGCTCAAAGGCTTAAGTACGTATTAGCCTTTTTTACATGGCAAGGTTTCAGCCAGATAACGCAAAATCGTGTCGGCAGCCGACATTTGATTGAATTTAGGATTGGAGGCAGACCACTTAATGAAACCGTTAATGTAATCCTGGCGAGTGCTCTTGGAGTTTTCCCCGCAAATGAATGGTGGGGCTTTCTTTGGATGGCGAGTGATCAAATAAGTTTCATACACACCTTGCCCGAAACCATGGCAAAAGTTTTGTGCCGATACATCGGTTGTTTTGGCGCACATGGCGACATACTCTTGTGTCGTTGTTGAGGCACGAGGAACTTGTGCCTGCGCGGGGGCTGTTGCACTCAACAACACCACACAGGCTCCTGCTGCGGCAAAGGTCAATTTCATATCAGTCTCCTGAAGGTGAAGAGGTTGAAAGTGCTTTGATACGACATGAGATAGTCAAAATGACCAGCTTGGCGTTACACTCCAACTGCATCTTTTTACAAAGATTAACAAATTTAATGAGAGTGGACATGTTAAGACAGATTTCTAAAATTGCGCTATCACTTTTGGTTACGATCGGACTGGTTGCGTGCGCGCCGACAGGACCCAGTGCCCCGATGGAAATTCGCTCTGGCGTGATTGAGCAGATTAATGCCGCTCAGATCAAGAGCAGTCATGAAACCGGCGTGGGCGCAGTGGTGGGTGGCTTGGGCGGTCTCGGGATTGGTGCCCTGATCGGTGCGGGCACAGGTAAGACAGTGGCGATGGTGCTCGGCGCAATCGGCGGTGCGGTGGCGGGTAATGAAATCCAGAAACACTACGACAAACCAGTCGAGGGTCAGCAGATTTTCGTTCGCACGAGCGGCGGTGTCTTGGTCAGCGTGACTCAGCCTACCAGCAATTTGCGCGTGGGTCAGAAGGTTTATATCGAAGGTTCTGGCACAGAAGCACGTGTCGTTGCCCAATAAATGACTCGAGCCGGCTATTGCGGCTTGTGAATTCGGGTAAAGTGAAAAAGCTGCAACAGTTTCCTGTTGCAGCTTTTTTTAATGATTCAAGTGAAATTGACGAACTTGACTGACTCAGTTGACTGACCCAACTTCACTTAAATGCTAGGCGTTAAGCCTTTTTGATGTAGGCGTTGCACCAGCCCGGACCGGCAACCAATTTGCCTGGGAAGATGGTACAGGTGCCGGCATCAGCCGATTTGCTGGCGTACAGTTGGCAATTCGAACAAAGCTGACCGTCAGCATATTTGGGAAATTTTGCCTTGTCGACTGTCTTGGCGTCAGCCTTGTAGCCCAAAGCAACGGCTGTTGGCTCAGCTTCGCCCAGCATGGCCTGTGCCTGCGCCTGGCTTGCCATCGTGAGGGAGGCTAGGCCGGCTGTCGAGTAGATGATGAACTGGCGACGTGATGATTGCATAGTCGTATCCTGTATGAGGTTGCATCCCAACGATGCACATTTCATTTTATCCCCTTCCGGCAGGTCGGGAGCCTGAATAGACCTGTTTCGATAGGGGATAGTCGGGCGTAGGTCAAACAGTCCGCAAAAGCTTGCTTGACCCCGAGAGCTGTTGTTCCTTACATTGTCGGATTAGCTTCGCGCGCAGGCGCCCTCAACAAAGAGTCTTTCTGATGATCTATATTCAAGAAACAATTGACCAGTTAAATCAGCGTTTGGCGCGAGGTGAGACCACTCGCGAGGCACTTGTTTCGGGTGCTCTCGAAGCGGCTGCGCAGCCGGCTGCTAAAAGTGTCTTTACAAAGTTGTATCCGGAGGCTGCACTTGCGGCGGCCCGCGCTGCCGATGCGGCCCAAAAAGCGGGTGTGGTCCAGCCTGCCTTGGCGGGTTTGCCCGTTTCCATCAAGGATCTCTATGGGGTCGCCGGGGAAACCACAATGGCCGGTTCAATCGTGTGTCAGGGTGAACCACCACAGAAACATGATGCTCCGGTCGTCGCAAGGCTGCGTAGCGCAGGCGCTGCCATTGTCGGCAAGACCAACATGACTGAGTTCGCTTTTTCAGGCATCGGTATCAATCCTCACTATGGTACGCCCGTCAATCCTTCCGATTCGAATGTGGCGCGTATTCCAGGCGGTTCCTCGTCGGGTGCTGGCGTTTCAGTCGCGCTCGGGTTGTCGGTCGCAGGTCTGGGCTCCGATACGGGAGGCTCGATTCGCATTCCCGCAGCGTTATGCGGCATTGTGGGCTTTAAGAGCACGCAAAATCGGGTGCCCCTGGAAGGCGCGCTCGAACTTTCACGTTCGCTAGACACCGTCTGCGCGATGACCAGAAGTGTTCAGGATTGCATCACTGTCGATGCCGTGCTCTCTGGTGCCATGTTGCCCGTGCGTCGCCGTCCTCTCGCGGGAATGCGTTTGGCCGTCCCGCAAACGGTTGTGCTCGATGGGCTGGATAAAACCGTCTCTCAGGCCTTCGATCGCAGTTTGTCGATATTGTCCGAGGCGGGCGCGCAGATTATTGAGATTGCGCTGACTGAGTTCGCAGATATCCCCAAGGTGAATTCGCCCGGCGGACTATCCCCGATCGAGGCTTACGCTGTGCACCATGAGCGTTTGGCGCGCGCACAGGCCCAGTTTGATCAGCGCGTAGCAGCTCGCGTGATGATGGGGGCGTCTGTCACGGCGCAGCAATACATTGCCTTGCTGGACAAGCGACGTGCCTGGATTGCCAGCGTGGAGCGTGCCATGGAAGGTTATGACGCGCTCTTGTGTCCGACCGTTCCAGCGGTGGCCCCGGAGATTGAAAAACTCGTCGCCTCCGATGAGGTTTTTTTCAAAGCCAATGGCCAGATGCTTCGCAATACATTCATCATCAATTTGCTTGATGGCTGTTCATATAGTTTGCCTTGCCATCGCGATGATGAGTTACCTGTGGGACTCATGTTGTCGTCTGTGCATGGAGACGATGCACGATTGTCGGCAGTCGCTTTGGCGGTCGAAGACGCCTTGCGTGCGCACCGATGAAAGTTCCCCAGAGGCTCAAACCACTCGTGGAAGAGGGGCTCGTGGATGAAGTGCTGAGCCAATTGATGAGTGGTAAAGAGGCGACTGTGTATGTTGTGCGCAGTGGGGACTCGATCCGTTGCGCCAAGGTCTATAAAGACGCGAAACAGCGCAGCTTTAAAAATGCGGTTTCCTACACTGAGGGTCGCAAGGTCAAAAATAGCCGTCAGGCGCGTGCGATGGAAAAGGGCACGCGTTACGGGCGGCAGATGCAAGAAGAACTTTGGCAAAATGCCGAAGTGGACGCACTGTTTCGCTTGGCCAATGCGGGTGTCCGAGTCCCGCAGCCCTACATTTGCACCGATGGTGTGTTGCTGATGGAGCTTGTGACCGACGCTGAGGGTGATGTGGCACCTCGTCTCAATGATGTCGAGTTGACACCGGAGCGTGCGCGCGAATGTCACGCCTATCTGATCAATCAGGTCGTTCGCATGTTGTGCGCCGGCATCATTCATGGTGATCTTTCTGAATACAACATTCTGATGGCTGCGGACGGCCCGGTCATTATCGATTTACCTCAGGCCGTTGACGCGGCCGGTAACAATGAGGCCCGTCCCATGTTGTTGCGGGATGTTCAGAACCTGGCGGTGTACTTTGGGCAATTCGCCCCGGAGTTGCTGGCCACGGATTTTGGCAAAGAAATCTGGAAGCTCTACGAAGCAGGGGAGTTGACCCCTGAATATGCCCTGACTGGCCATTTTGAGGCGGATACCACCCCAGTGGATATGGCAGGGCTGATGCATGAAATCGAAGAAACCCGGCGCGAACAAGAGGCGCTTTTGAGACGTTTGCAAGAGCGTCAGGACTAAGCGCTACGAAGACTTGCCATCGGCCCGCTCAAGCGCTCGGGCGTGGCTATAATCAACCTCTATCATTCCAACCACTCGATTCATTCCATGACTGCGAACACACCTCTGGTTTTCAAGGCAATACGCTCATCGCATCCTCGCTCGACAGCTGAGCGCGAAGCCATTTTGGCGAATCCCGGCTTTGGTAAATATTTCACGGATCACATGGTCTCGATCGACTGGACCGTCGAGAAGGGTTGGTATGACCCGCAGGTCAAGGCGTATGGTCCGCTTTCTCTTGACCCGGCTGCTTCAGTGCTGCATTACGCTCAGGAAATTTTCGAGGGTCTGAAGGCCTATCGACATGCGGATGGTTCAATTTGGTCCTTTCGCGCGGAACAAAATGCGGCCCGCATGCAACGCTCCGCCCATCGGCTCGCGTTGCCTGAGTTACCCACCGAACTATTTTTGGAATCCATTAAACAACTCGTGACCATGGATGCTCTCTGGGTGCCGTCGGCACCAGAGACCTGTCTCTACTTGCGCCCTTTCAGCATTGCCAATGAAAACTTTCTAGGTGTTCGTGCGGCGCAAAAAGCAGCGTACTACGTGATCGCAAGTCCTGTAGGCCCTTATTTCGCAAAAGGTGTCGCTCCAGTTTCCATCTGGTTGGTCGAGGATTATTCACGTGCGGCGCATGGTGGAACTGGCGCGGCAAAATGCGGTGGTAATTACGCTGCTTCTTTGTTGCCACAGCAAGAAGCCTATGCAAACGGTTGTTCCCAAGTTCTGTTCCTCGACGCTCAAGAAGGCAAGTATCTTGAGGAATTGGGCGGCATGAATATTTTCCTGGTCAAAAAAGACGGAACGCTCGTGACGCCCGAGTTGACTGGTAGCATCCTCGAGGGTGTGACGCGTGCGAGCATCATCCAGCTCGCAAAAGACCGTGGCCACAAAGTCGAAGAACGCAAGATTTCAATTGACGAGTGGCGCCAGGGAATGGCTTCGGGTGAGTTTACCGAAGCATTCGCCTGCGGGACTGCGGCAGTGGTTGCGCCAATCGCCGCCCTCAAAGGTCGTGGATTTATCGCCGGCGATGAGTCCGCACCTGCCGGCAAGCTGACCATGGCATTACGCCAGGAGCTCACCGATATTCAGTACGGACGGTTACCTGATCGCCACGGTTGGCTCAAGCGGTTGGTCTAGGCGCGTGGACTTTTTCAAGTCCTCCCGTGTCCTGAACCTTCTGGCCGTTTTGTGCGGGGGCGTGCTCTTTGTTTGGCCCGCCCTCTGGAATGGCTACCCGCTGCTCTACAGCGATACCCATGTCTTTATCACTCAGCCGACTCCCGGCCACTTTAACTGGGACAAGCCGTTCATTTACGGCCCCTGGATGCTTCCCTTTCATGCCTGGCAATCTCTTTGGGGTGTGGTTCTCGTTCAAGGCATCCTCCTTTCACAGCTCATCTGGTTGACACAACAAGCTGTTCGTCCCGCATCAGCTGTTCGACATCTACTGATTTGTTTCGCTGTATCGCTTTTAACGGGCGCCTCCTGGTTTGTCTCCCTCGTCATGCCGGATATTTTTTCTGGCATGGTGGTGTTGAGCATATTCGTGCTGGGCTTTTCGACCAAGCTCAGTCGGGCTATGACGGTTTGGATCAGTTTGGTTGGAGCACTCGCCATCTCCGTGCATCTTTCACATCTTGTGATTGCGGCAGCTTCACTACTCGTGGTGCTGATGCTGAAATGGCGCCGTCTGCTTTATGCGCTAATCCCTCTCGTGTTGGCTCTGGCGGCTCTTGTTGGAACGACCATTTATGCCTTCAACAAGGTTGCCGTTTCTCCTTTTGGTTCAGTATTCATGCTGGCGCGTATGTCAGCGGACGGTAACGTTAAAAGTGTCCTGGAGAAATACTGCCCTGAGAAATCCTGGCATTTATGTGCATGGACGGAGCGTCTGGCTCAAGACAGTGACTCATTCATGTGGGATGCGAACGGTCCCGTATGGAGTCATCCCGGTGGCCCGATCGGTCTGGCGCCTGAGGCATCTGAAATTGTGGCACTGACTGTCCGCCACAGACCATTCCCGGTACTGTGGTCTGCCATACAGAATACGGCGACTCAGCTTTGGATGGTCAAGCTCGGGGATACGATCAACTCAGATTGGCTTGATCTTACTGTCGCGAAAAGTATCGAAAAGTTTTTCACACCCGCTGAGCTTGAGCGGTACAACCAATCCAGGCAAGTACAGGGAACAATGCTCGAGCGCGTATCCTTTGTGAGCGCGACTGGGGCCGTTGCTGTGGTGATAGGCTTTTTATGGAGCATCAATCTCCTGTTACAGGCCTGGCGCAGACGCGATTGGACGGTGCTCGCGTTGATTATGATGGTCTGGATTGGTTTGTTGGCAAATGCTTTCGCAACGGGTGCGTTGTCTAAACCGCATTATCGTTATCAGACGCGTATTGCCTGGCTACTTGTATTGCCACCTCTTGTATTGCTGGCCAGAAATAAAAAGAGCGACTCCACGATGCAGAGTCGCTCAGCTTGAAAAACTGAGTGTTACTCGGGCTTGATGTTGCTGGTCTTGATCACGCGTGCCCACTTGTCAATTTCACCCTTGACAAATGCTTGTAGTGCTTCAGGTGTGCTGCCCTCGATCTCAATGCCTTGAGCCAGCAGTTTTTCCTTAAGTTGCGGATCAAGTAAGACAACGTTGATTTCTTTGTTCAACTTGTCGACGATTGCTTTGGGCGTTCCTGCCGGAGCGAAAAAGCCATAGCTTGCCACCGACTCAAATCCGGGATACCCGGACTCCGCGACTGTTGGTACATCGGGTACCAAAGGTGAGCGCTTGGCGGTCGTGATGGCCAGAGCCCGGACTTTCTTGTCCTTGAGCATGGACAAATATGGAGGCAGTGTGTCGAGCGCCATGGTCACGCGACCCGAGATGAGGTCTGGCATCAATAAAGAGGTGCCTTTGTAGGGGACGTGCAGCACATCGATGCCTGCGGCTGATTTGAACATTTCGCAAGTCAAGTGGATGAGTCCACCAGTCCCTGAGGAGCCACAACTCAGCTTGCCTGGATTGGCTTTGGCGTAGGCGACCAATTCAGCCAGATTCTTTGCCGGCACTTCGTTGCCAACTACTACGATGTTACTCAGCGTACCTGCCATGGAGATCGGCAGCAGATCTTTTTGAAAGCTGTAACCTGGGTCTTTATGGTAAGTCACCGAGATCGAATGCGAGCCGATCGAGCCCATCAGCAAGGTGTAGCCATCCGGAGCAGCTTTGGCAACTGTCGCTGCACCAATATTGGCACCCGCACCGGGTCTATTTTCAATGATGACAGATTGACCGATGCGTTGCGCAAGTTTTTCTGTGATCGCACGGGTCAGGATGTCAGTGGCACCACCGGCAGGAAACGGAACAACGACTTTGATGGGTTTGGAGGGATAAGCATCTTGAGCGGTAGCCGTCGCGGTGAGCGCGGATGACAGCGCAAAGCTAGCCAGCGTCAGTTTAAAAATTTTCGATAAAACTTTCACACGCATTCCTTAAAAATTTTGAATGAAATCCTATCCCCGATGATGGGGGTGAATAAATCTTAAGCAAGTTTCATGCCTGAGAATCGTTCGTTGGACGATCTGAAGGCAAGCTTGGATATCGTCACTCTTGTTTGATTTTGGCTTTCTGGATTAAGGCGTCGTACATTTTGAGTTCGCGACTGATGATCGTGGCAAACTCTTCTGGTGAGTTACCGACAAGATCATTGCCCCCCTTGGTTTGCAAAGCCTGAATGACTTCTGGATCTTTAACGGCCTGGACGACGGCATCGTTGAGCTTTTGGATAATGGCAGTATCTGTTTTTGCGGGGGCGAATAGTCCAACAAACTGCGTCACGTCAAAGTCTTTGAAGCCGGCCTCGGCCATGGTGGGGACCTCTGGCAATGAGCTCGCCCGCTTGGGGCCAGAGACTGCAAATGCACGCAGACGATTGTCCTTGATCAGGGGTGAAGCGGTTAGAACGGTATCGAAAGTGAATGTGAGTTGACCGCCCATCAGATCCACGAGTGCGGGCGCACTTCCTTTATAAGGTGCGTGATTGAATTGGGTATTGCTCAGCATGGCAAACATTTCGCCTGCAAGATGACCGCCACCTCCAATGCCTGTCGAGCCGTAGCTCAGCTTGCCAGGCTGCTGACGCGCTTGTGTCACGATATCCTGAATGCTTTTGATCGAGGATGAGCTGGGAACCACCAGGACATATTGAAATGTCAGTACTTGACTAATGGGACGTAAATCTTTGATCGGATCGTAGGGGACTTTTGCGTAGAGCACCGGATTGATCACGATGGGGCCACTTGCAGCAAGCAAGAGTGTGTAGCCATCTGGCGCAGCTTTGGCGACAGCATCTGTCCCGATCCCGCCATTTGCACCAGCTCTGTTTTCCACCACAACCGCTACATTGAGGATCTCGGACATTTTTTTGGCAAGAACGCGGCCAGTAATGTCGGCATTTCCGCCTGCGGGATAGGGCACGACGATTTTGATGGGTTTGTTCGGATAAGACTGTGCAGCAGCGATGCTTGTCAGACAGATCGCCGCAAGCGCTGCAAGGAATTGTTTGATTTTCATAAGGTCTCCACAGATGAGCGTACACCGACTAACGTGTATCAGCCAATTAGATCTCGCGTGTCCCCCTATGTAAAGACATGCATGCCTTGTGATGAAAATACTGCGTATTTCGGCATTTTTATCAGGAGTTGCAATCTTCGTACGCCATTGTGCCTACGTATAAAAACGGGGTGGGGGCGCGGCTTGGTTAAGGTTATTCTCTAAGTAAAATGCCGTCCCAAAAATTACTTAACCGATGTGCATGGAACTCGTGCGTGCTTAAAAACCTTTTATCCAAATTTCGTTTACGTTCATCCCTCGAACAAGTGGCCGTGACCGATTTCAGTCACCTGTCGGCAGCTGATGTCGTCTCTCGTTATGATGAGTCGTGTGCGACTTTGCAGCGTTATGTGGACTTTGCCTGGGAGGAGCTTCAAAAAACCCGCCCCCCTTTTGGCGCGCTTCATGATGAGGCGATGTCCATAGAGATCTCTCACAAATTATTTATGAAATACTACGGAGATTATCTCGGTCTGGTCAAAGAGCTCGAGCGCTGTGGCGTTCATCAAAAGTCCTTGAGTCCTCGGGTCGAGGGAATTATTGAGAGGGTGGCGCGTTCCTCAAACGGGTAAAGAAAGCTAACATTACCTTCGGCATGGACGCTCAAGGGCTCAAGGTAATGTATGAGAAATAAAAAGCGAATCACCCAACTGTTGCGTTCTGGGCGACCCAAAAGCGGTTGGGTCAATGTACCCCCCACTCGGGCCAGCACATATGTTTTTAAAACAGTCGCAGACTGGAAAGATACGCGGGCACGCAGAGATCTTGAGCGCTTGCCCTCGTATGGCGCTCGTGGAAACGATACGGGACACGCGCTTGAGGATGCGCTTGTTGAGCTCGAACAGGGATATCGCTGTTTTTTATTCCCGACGGGTCAAGCTGCGATTGCGGCTACGCTCTTGGCATTTTTGAAGCCTGGCGATCATTTGTTACTCAGCGACGCTGTTTACGAACCTGTCCGTAATTTTTGCAAACATCAATTAACGGGTTTTGGCATTGAGTATTCTTTTTATGCTCCAGATGGCAGTGACATCAACAGCCAGCTTCGTCCCAATACACGTGTCCTGTATGTCGAAGCACCCGGCACCATGACCTACGACATGGTTGACCTGCCGCAAATTGCCAAGCTGGTCGCTGGCCGCGATCTGGTGATCGTCGCGGACAATACCTGGGGCTCAGGATGGCTGTATCAGCCGCTCATGCTGGGCGCCGATATCTCGGTGATGGCCACCACAAAATATGTCGGTGGTCACTCGGATGTGATGATGGGGGCGGCGGTTGCAAACAAACGTACCTGGCAAGCGCTTCAGAAATCAGTGGTGGGTCTGGGACAAACCACAAGTCCTGATGATGCGTTTCTCGCACTGAGGGGATTGCGTACGATGCCTCTGCGTCTCAAAGCGCATGGCGAGGGTGCTTTGAAAGTTGCAAAGTGGTTATCGACGCGACCAGAGATTCGTCACGTTTTCTTTCCTGAGCTTGAAAGCGATACCAATCATGAGCTTTGGAAAAAATATTGTTCGGGGAGTAATGGTCTTGTATCTTTTGAACTCCAGCGTGAGCATTCCCGGGATGCTGTCGAGCGTATGATCGATGCGTTGTCCATGTTCGGATTAGGCGCTTCCTGGGGTGGTTTTGAAAGCTTGGTGATTCCTGCTGATCTTGCCAGTACCCGGGTCTTGAGTGATTGGAGTCAGAGAGGTGTCGTGGTGAGGTTGCACATCGGATTAGAGGATTCGGATGATTTGATTGAGGATTTAGACCAGGCTTTTAAAACATTACACCTTTAAAAAAAATAACAATTATTTTTAAATCGAAATATGAAGATGAATATAAGCATCGGAGACAAGCAATGATCGATTTCAAAAGACAGACGCATCACGTGGGTTTTGGCATATTTTCAGCGGCTCTTTTGGCCTGTGCCATTGTGACGAAGAGTCATGCACAGGAACTCAAGCCTTTGGCTGATTTTCCTAAACAGACCATCACAATCGTTTCGCCTTTTCCACCGGGAGGAGGGAATGACAAGATTTCCCGATTGCTCGCGGCAGAGCTGGCGCCGATTGTGGGGCAACCAGTCGTGGTTGAAAACAGAGGCGGGGCAGGCGGAAATCTTGGAACCTCTTCGGTTGCAAGGGCCAAACCTGATGGCTACACCATTCTCACTTCGCAAACTAGCATCATTGGTGTCAATCCAGCGCTGTACGCGAATGCCGGCTTTAAGCCCAAGGAGGATTTTGAGCCTCTTTCCCAATTGACGAGCGCACCGGTCGTGTTTGTCGTCCGTGCCGATAGCCCCTATCAAACGATGAAGGATTACATTGCGGATGCGCGCGCCAAACCTGGCACATTGACCTTCGCGACTCCAGGTAACGGAACGCTGTCGCATCTGACCACATCGAGAATGGCCACGCAGGAAAAGCTACAGCTCACACATATTCCTTATAAGGGCGCGGGTCCTGCGGTGACCGATTTGATGGGTGGTCAGGTTGCCATGGTGGTCACATCACCGTCATCCGTGGAAGGACTGGTTGCAAGCGGGAAGTTACGCGTCATTGCCTCGACCAATAGCGACCTTCTAGGTGTGTTTAAAGGTGTAGCGACCCTTGAGGATCAAGGCATCAAGGATATGAGGGTGACGGATTGGTATGGTGTATTTGTTCCAAAAGGGACGCCTACAGATCGTGTGCGTTACCTTGAGGCAGCAGTTCGCAAAGCCATGGCGTCCGCTGAGATGAAACTGAAGGTCAATCAAAGTGGTTCTCAAGTCGTGGCAAGTGCTCGATCGGATTTTATTCAAACGGTCGATAAGGAGATCGCTGATTGGGGCGCAGTCGTTAAAGCTGCAGGTCTCAAAGTCGATTAAAGGGTCTGAACAATATGACTTCACGCTGCAGGGTTGTGGTGATCCAGATGGGGCGGGCACCCGAGGATATTTCTCGGGTGTTTGGTGATCAGGGCGAGTGGTTCAAGCGTGCGCTTGCCTCGGAAAATGTTGAGATCGCTGTTGTCAGCCCTGCGGATGGACAAACTTTGCCAAATGTGGAGGATTTCGACCTCGCGATCCTGAGTGGTTCGTGGTCAATGGTGACTGATCGGGAGGATTGGAGCGAGATCACCAAAAAATGGATTCTTGAAGTGTTGCCAACTGGTAAACATATGCTGGGTGTCTGCTACGGTCATCAGTTGATGGCCGATGCCTTGGGCGGGCACGTCGATTATCACCCTCGGGGCAGAGAAATTGGTTTAAAAACCGTCACATTAACTGACGCCGCTCTCCAAGATCCCTTGCTGTCGACTTTCCCCCAAAGCTTCGAAGCAAATTTGTCTCATGAGCAAACCGTGGTGTCACCGCCACCCGGTGCAGTGGTCTTGGCACACTCAGACCACGATCCTCACCAGATTTTGCGTTATGGACCCACGGCTTTTTCCGTGCAGTTTCATCCAGAGTTCACCCCGCCTCTGATGAAAGCTTGTGTCACCAGACGCGCTGACGCCTTACGTCGAAATGGACTGGATGTTGAGGAGATTGTGCAGCAACTCAAACCAGCTCATGAGGCACACCGCTTGATGCAAGCATTCTTGCGTCAAGCCTTCACACGATAAAAACTTCCTTGTATTTCGACTGCGAGGCGTATGATTGTCACGTACAGTTCATGCGTTGTTCTGACTATGATCCAAATCAATAAAAACAATTAGGATTATGTTTCGAATAGCTTTAATCTAAGGATTCAGCAGATTAAGGAGTCAATCATGTCGAATCAAGCGAAATGCCCCGTGATGCACGGAGGTAATACCACCGAAAGTCAGTCTCCTATGGCGTGGTGGCCCAATGCACTGAAGCTGGAAATTTTGCACCAGCATGACACAAAGACCCATCCGCTCAAAGGTTTCAATTATCGCGAAGAGGTCAAAAAGCTTGACGTCGCAGCCCTCAAAAAAGACCTCACTGCGCTGATGACCGATAGTCAGGAATGGTGGCCCGCAGATTGGGGCCACTATGGTGGCCTGATGATCCGTATGGCCTGGCACTCGGCGGGCACCTATCGAATCGCAGATGGTCGTGGTGGAGCCGGTACGGGCAATCAACGTTTCGCACCATTGAATTCATGGCCTGACAATGGCAACCTGGATAAAGCGCGTCGCTTGTTATGGCCGATCAAAAAGAAATACGGGAATAAGTTGAGCTGGGCGGATCTGATGATTCTGGCTGGCAACGTTGCCTATGAATCAATGGGTTTTAAAACGTTTGGATTTGCTTTTGGTCGCGAGGATATCTGGGCACCTGAACTCGATATTTACTGGGGTGCTGAGAAAGAATGGCTGGGCTCCAGTCGTTACGATGGTGACAACCGTGCCTCTCTCGAAAATCCACTCGCCGCGGTCCAAATGGGGCTTATCTATGTGAATCCCGAGGGCGTGAATGGTCAGCCTGATCCATTGCGTACAGCACAAGATATCCGTTTGACATTCAAGCGGATGGCCATGAATGATGAGGAAACTGTCGCACTGACCGCGGGTGGTCATACGGTTGGAAAGGCGCACGGAAATGGCAGCGCAGCAAACCTGGGACCCGCGCCGGAAGGCGCTGATGTCGAGGAGCAAGGTCTTGGCTGGATCAATCACACCTCCCGAGGCGTGGGTCGTGACACGGTGACAAGTGGAATCGAAGGTGCGTGGACCACGCATCCTACGCAATGGGATAACGGGTACTTTCACATGTTGTTGAACCATGAGTGGGAGCTGACAAAAAGCCCGGCGGGTGCCTGGCAGTGGGCACCCATCGACATCAAGGAAGAAGACAAACCCGTGGATGTCGAGGACCCATCGATCCGCGTGAAGCCGATGATGACCGATGCGGATATGGCCATGAAAATGGATCCTGAGTATCGCAAAATTTCTGAGCGTTTTTATCAAGATCCTGCGTATTTTGCTGAGGTGTTCGCGCGTGCCTGGTTCAAGCTTACGCACCGTGATTTGGGACCCAAGACCCGCTACATCGGACCCGAAGTGCCAAAAGAGGATTTGATCTGGCAAGATCCCGTCCCCGCAGGCAACAAGAGCTACGATGTCAATGCAGTCAAGACAAAGATTGCCGCGAGTGGATTGTCTATCAGCGAGATGGTCGCAACAGCCTGGGATAGCGCACGTACCTTCCGGGGCTCGGATAAACGCGGTGGCGCAAATGGTGCACGTATTCGTTTGGCACCCCAGAAAGACTGGGAGGGAAATGAACCGAAGCGTTTGGCGAAAGTCCTTGGTGTACTGGAAGTCATCGCCAAAGACACTGGCGCAAGTATTGCCGATGTGATTGTTTTGGCGGGCAACGTAGGCATTGAACAGGCCGCTCGGGCTGCGGGTCATGTCGTGACAGTCCCGTTCACGCCAGGCCGTGGCGACGCAACACCAGAGCAAACCGATGTGGAGTCGTTCGATGTCCTCGAGCCGATCCATGATGGCTATCGCAACTGGTGCAAGCAGCACTATGCAGTCACTGTAGAAGAGCTCATGCTCGATCGCACCCAACTCATGGGATTGACTGCTCAGGAAATGACAGTCCTGGTCGGTGGTATGCGCGTCTTGGGTACGAACTATGGCGCAACGAAACACGGTGTCTTGACGGAGCGAGAAGGCGCTCTGACAAATGACTTTTTTGTCAATCTGACCGATATGGCTTTCTCGTGGAAGCCCACGGGTCGCAATAGTTACGATATCGTCGAACGCAAGACCGGCAAAACCAAATGGACAGCAACACGCGTCGATCTGGTTTTCGGTTCAAATTCGGTCTTACGCTCATATGCAGAAGTCTATGCGCAGGATGACAATAAAGAGAAATTCGTTCAGGACTTTATCGCAGCATGGACAAAAGTCATGAACGCAGATCGCTTTGATGTTTGAATGATTGTTTGAGTCAGTCATTGAGACCGGTTTAAAGCTGGCCTCAATGACTTTGCATCGAATTTTTTAAGGCTCAAGGCCGCAAGCCTTGCCGCAGCAGGAGACAACGCGCGTAAAGGTGACTGGATCAATCCGATCGGACGTTTCAACGTTGGTTGAACGATACGTAATGCCTGCACGCGCTTGTCTGGACGGGCTGGCATGATCGAGGCTGGCAATATTGCAGCGCCAAGTTCTTCATCGGCCATGGCGATGAGTGTTTGGGCTTGTGTGCTTTCGTACTTTGGTATGAGCTCGATGCCGTGTTGATCGGCAGCTTTTTGCAAGATACTTCTGAGGGCTGTCGCCTGACTTAATTGCAAAGTCGGGATGCGTGACAGCTCGCGCAAGCTGATCGTCTCCGCGGCACCGGACTTAAATTTCTTTGGCACGAGCGCCATGACCTCTTCTTGTAAAAGAGGTTGAAAGGACAGGTCCTTGTCTTCGGGGCGCGGACCAATGCCAAAGTCAGCCTCTCCATTTTTAATGCTGAAGGCGATTTCAGATGGTGTCAGCTCGCGCACCAAAATGCGAATGCTGGGATGGTGTGATTCGAACTCCGCTAACAACGGCGGCAACAGCGTGGCAGCCATGATGGGTGATGAGGCGACTGTAATGCGGCCGATCCGCAGATCAAGAGTTTCCTGCAGTTGTCTCAGTCCAGACTCGATTTCACGAAATCCATTGCGCGCGGCTTGCAGCAGAAGTTCTCCCTCCGGGGTGAGTGCGACGCTTCGTGTGGTTCGATGAAAAAGTTTGGCACCGATTTGTTGTTCAAGTTGCTTGATTTGGGCGCTCACGACCGAGGTTGATCGATGAATCTTTCCGGAGGCGTCTCTGAAGGTTGATGACTGTGCCACCTGAACAAAATTGTGCAGGAGGCGATAGTTGAGGTGGGTGCCGATATCCATCCGGAAAGTTTATGTGATTAATCCACACAATTCAAACTGATAATCGCAATTGTTAAAACTGTGATGAGACGTTATTGTTGGTCTTGTTTGTATTGAGTGAGACTCATATGTCCGACTTTGTTGAAAACTTTTTCCTCCCTACGTCTGACCCAGGCGTGAGCATCATTGGGCGTAAACGAGGTTCGGGTCCACCATTATTGTTGTTACACGGCAATCCATTGACTCAGATGAGCTGGGACCGTATCGCACCAGATTTGGCTGAAAAATTTACTGTTGTCACGACTGATCTGCGTGGGTATGGAGATAGCAGTAAACCCGAGGGGCTGCCTGATCACAGTAATTATTCGTTTCGTCGCATGGCGCAAGACCAGGTCGAAGTCATGCAGCAACTCGGTTTTGAACGATTCGCAGTCGCTGGTCACGACCGCGGTGCGCGTACCGCGTTTCGCCTAGCGATGGACCATCCCGAGAAAGTCACCCGTGTGGCATTTCTGGATATTTTGCCTACGCACTGTGTATTCAAAGATATTCAGGCTCAAATGGCGATGGACCTCTATCACTGGTGGTTCATGGCACAACGCAAAGGTTTTCCGGAAACGTTATTGCGAGGCAATGAGGAGTTTTACATCCGCGACAAACTGATGAAGCAGGGGCCTGGCAAGGGCGGGTTCACGGAAACGGAAATACTCGAGTACATCCGCGTGTGTACGCCTCAGAATATTCATAGTGTCTGTGAGGATTACAGAGCCGCCTTCAAAATCGATTTACCCATGGATACGGCTGACTTTGAAGCGGGTCGCAAAGTGCAGCCGCCTGCGCTTGTGTTGTGGGGTGCGAAAAGTCACACCGCGCATCATCATGATCCACGCGTGGAATGGCCAAAGTATTGTGCGAACATCGTGCGCATGGCTGAGTTGCCTTGCGGCCACTACCCTACCGAGCAGGCCCCTGAGCAAACATTTCAGGAGCTGAATACATTTTTTAGCCAGCCTGGTTTGGGCTCAGACTCATGAGCGCTCGAACCCTGTACCAGCATATCGTCGACGCGCACACCGTCCGACATATCGGCAACAGCGGTCAGATCTTGCTCTACATAGACAGGCAAGTCTTGAACGAATATACAAGCCCGCAGGCCTTTGCTGCCTTGCGTGCGCAAGATCGTCCTGTTTGGAGGCCAGAAGCGCATCTTGCCGTCGTGGACCATGTCAATGCGACGACACCGCTCAGGACGGCGGTCACCATGCGCATTGTTGACGAAGCGCGCGCCCGTCAGGTGAGTTTGCTTGCTGAAAACTGCAAACGCTATGGTATCGAATGCATCGATATGCTCGATCCTCGACAGGGTATTGAGCACGTCGTCGTGAGCGAGCAGGGTTTTGTCTTGCCTGGCATGGTGATTGCGGCAGGGGATAGCCACACGACCTCGCATGGTGCGATGGGGGCGCTTGGATTTGGAATCGGCAGCAGCGAGATCGAACATTTGTTAGCGACGCAAACACTCGTCTATCGTCCACAGAAAGATATGCGCGTGACCGTTCGTGGAATACTGGCGGAGGGCTTGAGCGCCAAGGACGTCGTTCTCGCGTTGATTGCACGCATTGGTGCGGATGGCGCACAAGGTCATGTGATTGAGTTTCAGGGGTCGGCCATCGAGCAGATGGATGTCGAAGGACGTCTGACTCTATGCAATATGGCCGTGGAAGCCGCCGCGCGCGGCGGTATTGTGGCACCGGATGATCGTTTGTTTAACTATTTGCATGGAAAGCTGCGCGTGCCGACTGACGCGCAATGGGATCTCAGTGTCGCACGATGGCGGGAGCTTCGCAGTCAGCCCGGGGCTGTGTTTGATCAAGAGGTGGAGTTTGATGCGTCAAACTTGTTGCCCCGAGTCACGTGGGGGACGAGTCCTGATCAAGGCGTTGCGATCGATGGAGTGGTGCCTGATCCACAACATGAAGCAAATCTGACGCGTCGCAGCAGCATGGAGCGCGCATTGAAATATATGGCGCTTGAACCCGGTCAGCGCCTCGACGGTTTGCCCATCAGTCATGCATTCATCGGATCCTGCACGAATAGTAGGATGGATGATTTGCGCGCAGCCGCAGAAGTTTTGCGAGGTCATCGAGTCGCTCCGCATGTACGTGCCTTGGTCGTGCCAGGATCCTCCACGGTGCGCGCTCAGGCGGAAGCCGAGGGCTTGGATCGCATCTTTAAAACGGCCGGTTTTGAGTGGCGTCAATCAGGTTGTTCGATGTGCGTAGCCATGAACGACGATCACCTCTCGCCAGGTGATCGATGTGCCTCAAGTACAAATCGTAATTTCGAGAGTCGCCAAGGTCCCGGCGCCCGCACCCATTTGATGAGTCCTGCCATGGTGGCCGCAGCGGCGATCAAAGGTGCCTTGACGGATGTTCGCAAGCTCTTAACTAAGCGGGTGCCATGATGGAAGCATTTGTCAGCGTCAAGGGTTTTGCGGCAGCGTTACCGCTCCCAAATTTGGACACAGACCAGATCATGCCCAAACAGTTTTTACGCGGCATTGATCGTCACGGGTTGTCCAAAGGTGCTCTGTATGAACTTCGTTTTGACTCTTCAGGTCAACCTCGCCCCGATTTTGTGTTGAACCAGCCGCCTTGGTCTGATGCCCGCTTTTTAATCGTGGGACCGAACTTTGGTTGCGGTTCAAGTCGAGAGCATGCGGTATGGGGGCTCAGGGAGCTCGGTATCCGTGGGTTTCTGGGTACGAGTTTTGGGGGAATTTTTAGCGATAACTGTTTGCGTAATGGCGTGGTGGCACTCAGTTTGCCAGTCGAGGAAATTGATCGTTTGATGGCGCTCGTCCAACATCCTGACCGATGCGAAATTCAGGTTGATTTGGCGACAGAAACTGTGACTTCATTCGGGGATGGCGTTGCATTGGGTATCAATCTCGATCCGTGGCAACGCGATATGCTGATGAAAGGGCTGGATGCCGTGGGGATGACGCTCAGTTACTCACAGGAAATCAGGGAGTTCGAGGAGCGTTATTTTTTAGGCAGTTGAGTTGAACTGTGCGCTGGCGGAGAGGGTGGGATTCGAACCCACGGTGGATTTGCACCCACGCCTGATTTCGAGTCAGGTACATTCGACCACTCTGCCACCTCTCCGGCGCGTGCAATT
>JACCEA011313555.1_pt1 | contig 59869 bp, 53 predicted proteins | sample 7449851 | NCBI WGS metagenome assembly JACCEA01 (sample SAMN15323453, study PRJNA562643) | freshwater metagenome | isolation source: river surface water | place: USA:Blue River Watershed | collected 2017-08-18 | reverse complement strand
CACAACAAGGGAATTATCGAGCCCCCCATCGACGAACTTCTGGACCGCGTTGACTCGAAGTACCAGCTCGTCATCGTTGCGGCAAAGCGTGCCCGTCAGATCAACGAGTACTACACCGAGCGTTCCGAGGGGACCATTCACACCGCCGGTCCTCTGGTGGAGTCCACCATCGACGAGAAGCCGCTGACCATCGCACTGCGCGAGGTCAACGAAGGCCTCGTAGAGTTCGCTCCCGAACAGTAGTCATGACGGCTCGTCACCCACGTGTCGTCGTGGGGTTGACTGGTGGCATCGCCGCCTACAAAGTTGTTTCTGTCATTCGTGAACTCGTTACCCGTGGGTGGGATGTTCATATTGTTCCCAGCGAATCGGCGCTGAATTTCATTGGCCGCGCGACGCTCGAGGCCATCAGTCGCAACCCTGTCTATGACACCATCTTTGATGGTGTAGCCGAGGTTCGTCACGTGGCTCTGGGGCAATCGGCCGACGTCATTCTTGTCGCCCCAGCCACGGCCAATAGCCTGTCCGCTCTGGCGACGGGCCGTGCGGATACGCTGCTCTTGACCACGGTCTTGGCATCCCGGGCCCCCGTGATTGTGGCTCCGGCCATGCACACCGAGATGTGGGAAAACCCCGCGACGGTGGCCAACGTCGCCACGCTGCGCGATCGGGGTATTCGATTTGTCGGGCCCGCCGCGGGCCGACTGACCGGTGCGGATGTTGGTGTCGGTCGCCTCGTCGAACCCCTCGAAATCGTCGATGCCGTCGAGTCGGCGGCAATTTCTGCTGACCTGGCGGGTCTTCGGTTCGTCGTGACGATAGGGGGGACGCGGGAACCGCTAGATCCCGTTCGTTTTATTGGGAACAGATCGACGGGGATTCAAGGTTTTGCTCTGGCCAGAGCCGCAACCCAACGCGGTGCTGACGTCACCATGATCGTGGGAACTGTCGAAACCGAAATCCCGACGGGGATCCCCATGGTTCGAGTAGAGACCGCACTCGAGATGCAGGACGCTGTTCGCGACACTGGGCGTGATGCCGATGTCATCATCATGTCCGCAGCGGTTGCTGATTATCGTGCCGTCACCGTTTCCGCCGAAAAGTTGAAGAAATCCGGTGGAGTTCCCACTATTACCCTGCAGGAAAACCCGGACATTTTGGCGGATTTGACTGCGCATCGTGAGGGTCGATTCATCGTGGGCTTCGCCGCGGAAACCGATGCCGAACGTTTTCACGAATACGCCAGCGCCAAGGCGGTGCGCAAGCAAGCGGACCTGCTGGTGGCGAACTCGGTGGGGGTCAACTCGGTTTTTGGTACCACAGAAACTCGCGTAAGTTTGTACAACAGAGATGGTGTGATGCTCCAGGAATCTGCCGGCAGTAAGACGTCGGTGGCTCACGCTATTCTCGACCACATCAGCCGATGGAAAGCGACACAGCAATGACAAACCTGCAGTATTTCACCAGTGAATCCGTGACGAGCGGCCACCCCGACAAGGTCTGTGACCAAATCTCGGACGCCATCCTCGATGAAATGCTTCGGGAGGACAAGTCCGCACGCGTCGCCGTTGAGACCCTCGCATCGGCCGGGCTCATCCACGTTGCCGGTGAGGTAACGACCGAAACCTATGTCGACATCGCCGAGGTTGTGCGCGGTGTCATCCGTAACATCGGATACGACTCGGCCGATGCCGGGTTCGACGCCGATGCCTGCGGCATCATGCTCTCGATTGGCTCACAGGCTCCCGAAATTGGTGGCACCGTCTCGATTTCGAAGGAAACTCGCGAGGGTTCGACTGATCCCCTCGATGCGCAGGGCGCGGGGGACCAGGGCCTGATGTTCGGCTACGCCTGTTCGGAAACTCCTCAGTTGATTCCCGTGTCGATTTGGCTTGCACACCGTCTCGCCGAGCGTCTCGAATCTGTTCGTAAGGACGGCACCATCGCCTACCTGCGTCCCGATGGCAAGACCCAGGTCACCGTGGCCTATGACGGAGACACTCCCGTCGCTGTCGACACCGTGGTCATCTCGACCCAGCACGCGGAATTCGTTGACGGCACAGTCCTGTCTCAGCAGCGAATTGCCGACGATGTCACCGAGCACGTCATCCGTCCCGTGCTTGCGCTGACTCAGCTGGATACGTCCTCCGTCACGCTCATCATCAACCCCAGTGGTTCGTTCATTCATGGCGGACCCGGTTCCGATGCGGGACTCACGGGCCGCAAAATCATTGTGGACACCTACGGCGGAGCAGCGCGTCACGGCGGCGGTGCTTTCTCGGGCAAGGACCCCTCTAAGGTGGACCGCAGTGCCGCCTACGCCATGCGTTGGGTGGCAAAGAACGCCGTCGCGGCCGGACTTGCCTCGCGCCTCGAAGTTCAGGTCGCCTACGCGATTGGCCAGGCACGACCTGTCGGTGTGTATGTCGAAACCTTTGGAACGCACACGGTTGACCCCGATGTCATCCGCGCCGCACTGGTCGAGGTTTTCGATTTGCGGCCACTCGCCATCATCAACGACCTTGACCTGCTGAACCGTACCTACCTGCAGACCTCGACATATGGCCACTTCGGCCGCGATGACGCCAACTTCACCTGGGAAAACACCGATCGCGTCGACGCACTGAAGGCCGCTGTCGCCCGTTTGACCGGGGAATAGCGCTCATGGCATCCGTAGCCCGGGTGCTGGTCGATTCGCCGATACCCCGGCTCGACCGGCTTTTGGACTACGCCATCCCGCCACGGCTCGCGGGTCAACTTGTTGTCGGCGCACGAATCAAGGTTCCACTCGGGCGCGGCACCCGCATTGTCGACGCGTTTGTCGTCGAACTCGCGGAATCTACCGAGGCGGGGACGCCATTGGCCGACGTCGAGGATGTGTGTGGCACCACCCCGGTCCTGACACCCAACCTGTGGCGGTTGGTGCGTGCCGTCGCCGACCGTAACGGGGGCAGCGCCACCGATGTACTGCGGTCCGTTATTCCCAAACGAGCGGTGCGCGTCGACAAGCAGGCCTCGATTTCGCCGCACCACCTGACGACGGGACCGTCGGGAAATCGACGCGTTCTTGCGCTGGATTCCGGTGTGGATGGTTTCGGAGACTCTCTCACACGTCGAGGTTTCACCCTGATTGCCGGTCGAATTCGTCGTGTTCTTGACTCGGGCAAGTCCGCAATTATTGTGGTGCCCGACTGGCGCGACCTCGATTTGATGATGAGGGCGTTGGCCTCGATCGGGCCGACGGTTCGGTGGGATTCCACGGGAACGCCGTCCGAAAGATACTCCCGCTACCTTGACGTTCTGTCGGGCTCCGCCAGCATCGTGGTGGGCACTCGCAGCGCCATATTTGCGCCAGTGCAGGACCTCGGGATTATTGTTGTGGTGGACGATTCCGACCCGCTACACACCGAACAGATTGCTCCGTATGTGAATGTTCGGGATGTCGCGGTACTCCGAAACGAATTCGAGGGCGGCGAATTGCTGTTTGCGGGTTATGCTCCGTCCGTCGAAACCGCGCGATATCGCGACCTCGGATTTGCCGAAAACGACCCGCATATTCCCGCTCGGCCTGCAATCGTTTTGGCCAATGACTCAGCGGATTCGGCATCGGTGAACTCGCGTATTCCCTCGACCGTATGGCGGAAAATCAAGGACACCGTCGCGACCCGCCCGGTCCTTGTCCTCGTCTCGCGCCCCGGCTACACGCCGCAAATTTTGTGCGCTCAGTGCCGTGCCACATTCCGTTGCACCCGCTGCTCGTCAATTCTCGAAGCCAAACGGTCCGGTGCTCCAACCTGTCGTGTGTGCGGACACACACATCTGTCGTTCACCTGTTCGTCCTGTCACGGCCGCGCGTGGATCCCGTCTGGAAACGGTTCGGAACGCACCGCGCTGGAACTCGGCAAGGCTTTTCCCGGCGTCGCCGTTATCGTTGCCGATGCGCAGCACCGTCACCTCGAGGTGGCCGCAAAACCCTCGTTGGTCGTGGCGACGCGCGGCGCCGAACCAATCGTCGAGGGTGGGTATGGCGCCGTCGTAATTCTCGATGCCGATCGGGAGCTTCACAACCCCTCGTTGCGCACCACCGAGAGCTGCGTTCGCTGGTGGAGTTCTGCCGCGTCCCTGGTGGCCGATGACGGCGTGGTGTTGCTGTCCCATGTCACGGGCGGATTTGGCACCCTGTTTGCAACCGGCATGTGGGAACGCATCATCGAGGACGAGCTGCGTGAACGTCGCGCCTTGGGTTTCCCGCCTGCCAATCGCACACTGACCGTCACCGGATCCATCGCCGAGATCACGACGCTGCGCGAGCTGATCGCACCCCTGACTCGCGTAATTCTGGGGCCGACTCGGACCTCCGACGGTCATCGCATTATTGTGCTGTGCGACATGAAAAATCACCGCGAGGTGGTCACACAGATCCGCGCCTACATTGTGGCGGCGTCCAAGACGACAATTCGCCTGCGGTGCGATGACATGTCGGCGTTCGATTCCTTTGACGAATCCTGAAACAATAGACCGATGACGTTTACTGCTGTGTTTGCGGGAAGCCCCCAGGTCGCTGTGCCCTACCTCGAGTCGCTGATTGCCTCGGGAATAACGGTGACCGCGGTCCTGACCCGAAGCGATGCCCCGGTGGGGCGCAAGCGTATCCTGACGCCCACTCCGGTCGCACAGTGTGCAGAACGGCACGGCATTCCCGTCATCAAGGCAAATTCGCTGAGGGACGTCGAGCTTCCCGACTCCGATATCGGTCTGGTTGTTGCCTACGGCGCGTTGATTCCCCAGCGTGTCCTCGACGGACCACGCCTGGGGTGGTTGAATGTGCATTTTTCCCACCTTCCCGAGTGGCGCGGAGCCGCACCGGTGCAGCGCGCAATCATCGCGGGCGCCACATCCATCGGCGTCAGTATTTTCCGGCTGGTTGCCGCGCTCGACGCCGGCCCCGTGGTGTGGGCTGCTGACTTTCCGATCGACGACACCGTCACCGCATCCGAGGCCCTGGATTTTGTTGCGCAGGCAACCGCATCCGACCTGGTCACCACCGCACAGTCGGTGGTGGACGGCACGGCGACGTTCGTGCAACAGACGGGCGACGCCTCGTATGCGCACAAGCTTGACCGTGCGGATGGCCGCATCGACTGGTCGCACTCATCGGATACGGTTCATGCGCTGATTCGGGGCGTGTCCGATGAACCAGGTGCCTACACGATGTGGGGCGACGCTCCGTTGGGTGTGGTTCGCACCACACGGGGGCCCAGTCTCGTCGGAGAACCGGGTGTGGTCATCGTTGAAGGTGGCCGTGTGCTCGTGCACTGCGGTACCGGAACACTGGAATTGACGCGGGTAAAACCCGCAGGAAAGAGCGTCATGGCGGCAACCGATTGGGCTCGCGGTGTTCGCGACGAGGTGAAATTCGTATGACCACTGCACGACGTGTCGCCGTCGCCGTTTCCGAACAAATTCGTGCGGACGAGGCCTATTCGAATCTGGCGCTGCCGCCGGCGATCCGCAAAGCTCGACTCGATGCCCGCGATGCGGCCCTCGCCACGGACCTGGTCTACGGATCCCACCGAGTCCAGGGACAACTCGACGTCATCATCTGGTATTCGACAAACAAGAGCATCAGCCAAATCGATGGTCGAGTACTGGACATCCTGCGATTGGCGATTTACGAACTTCTGATTCGTCATGCGCCGTCCCATGTCGTCAACGAGTGGGTGGAAATTGCCAAAAAGGTGACACCCCGCGCGTCAGGTTTTATCAATGCGAACCTGAGGTCCGTCTCGCGTCGCACCCTCGCGGAATGGTTGGACACCGTAACACCAGAACTCGAACCCGACGATGCGGAAATGGCGCGCACGGCTCATCCCACGTGGATTCTCGATGCATATCGTCAGCTGCGGGGCGACTCCATCGATGCCGTGATTGACGCAAACAACGAACCACCTGTGCCCACCCTGATCGCCCTGCCCGGCTTAGCTCAGCGCCCCTCGGACGCCTATCCCACGCTGTACTCGCCCTACGGATTCCGAAATCCCTTGGGTTCGCCGTCTCATTACACGGCGTCCTCGCACGGCACGATTCGGGTGCAGGACGAGGGTTCTCAGATCGCCGCTTTGCTGTTGACCGGTGCGCAGGACATCGCACCCGGCGAACAGTGGCTCGATCTGTGTGCGGGTCCCGGTGGCAAGACCGCGATTCTCGGGGCGGTTGCCGTGCAGTCCGGCGCCCGAGTGATGGCTAACGAAATCACCCCACACCGCGCCGATCTGGTGGTCGACGCCGTCAGCGCGACCTCCGATGTGGTCATGGTGGTTTCCGAGGACGGGCGCCGACTCGTCGCTCACCACCCGAACGAATTCACCCGCGTCCTGGCCGACGTTCCGTGCACGGGCTTGGGGGCTTTGCGGCGCCGTGCCGAATCCCGATGGCGTAAATCTCCACGGCTGTTGGCAGAACTGGTCCCTCTGCAGCGAGACCTGCTCAACTCGGCTCTGGACATGACCGCACCCGGTGGGCTCGTCGCCTATGTGACGTGTTCACCCCACATCGCCGAAACTACCGAGGTTGTCGAGTGGGTTAAGGGCCAGCGTTCGGACATCGAATTGGTGGACACCCCCGAAGTCGCCCGACGTATTTTCCCCAATCTGAACGATGCCGAGCGGGGGACCGCGGTGCAGTTGTGGCCCGATCTGCACGAAACCGATGCCATGTTCATTCAGCTGATTCGCCGGACGCAGTAATCTGACATCGTGAGCATCCGCATCAATCCCAGCATTCTCAGTGCTGATTTCGTCAACATGGAACACGATCTCGGGCTCATTTCGAATGCCGATTTCGCCCACGTGGACGTCATGGACAACCACTTTGTACCCAATCTGACGTTCGGACCGCAGATGGTGTCCCGAATTCAAGCGGTGTCGCCCGTTCCCCTCGATGTTCACCTCATGATTGCTGACCCCGAACGGTGGGCGCCGGGTTATGCGGAACTGGGTGCGGCATCAGTAACGTTCCATGTCGAGGCCGCGACGGATCCCGCTGGACTAGCCGTCACCCTGCGCGAAATTGGCGCTCGTGCCGGCCTGGCACTAAAGCCCGACACCCCGTTCTCCGCCGTCGCCGAGATTGCCCATCTCTTTGACCAAATCCTCGTGATGACGGTTGAGCCTGGGTTTGGTGGACAGAAATTCCGTCCCGAACAAATGCACAAATTGGCCGAAGTTGCCGAATTCCGTCGTCGTCATGGGGTGAACTTTTGGCTGCAGGTCGATGGCGGTATCGACACCGACACCATTCAGATTGCCGCCGAGAACGGCGCTGACACCTTTGTCGCAGGAAGTGCCGTTTTCGGCACCGACAACCCCGCATTCGCGGTGGAAAATCTGCGTAAGATTGCACAGTCACACCAACATCACCACTCAGAGGAGTAACCATGGACAAGCCGATTATTGAACCCCCCATGATGGACGAACCCACCACTCTGGTTATCGAGGACATCGTCGTCGGTGATGGCGCCGAGGCTGTTTCCGGGGGTGTTGTCGAGGTTCACTACGTCGGTGTTGACTTCGAGACCGGTGAAGAATTTGACTCGTCGTGGAACCGCGGTCAGTCCATCGAGTTCCCCCTGACCAGCCTGATCCAGGGCTGGAAGGACGGCATTCCCGGCATGAAGGTCGGCGGACGCCGTACCCTGATTTGCCCGCCCGCATTCGCCTATGGTCCCGTCGGCGGCGGACACCGCCTCTCGGGCCGTACCCTCATCTTTGTCATCGACCTTCTGGGTGCCCGCTAGCCCCTAGAATTAAGGTGTGAAGTCTTTCGAAGAACTGTTTGCCGAGCTCTCGCTCACGGCACAAACTCGTCCCGAAGGTTCGGGCACAGTTGCGGAACTCGACAAGGGCATTCATTTCATCGGCAAGAAAATTGTCGAAGAGGCTGCTGAAGTGTGGATGGCTGCCGAGTATCAGTCCGACGCCGAAACGGCCGAAGAAATCTCGCAACTTTTGTACCATCTGCAGGTTCTGCTGATTGCCAAGGGAATGACCCTTGACGACGTGTATCGAACCCTCTGACGAAAGGCACCCATGCTCCGCGTAGCCATCCCCAACAAGGGAACGCTGTCCGACACTGCACAGCAGATGCTCACCGAGGCCGGCTACACCGGTCGTCGCGATCCTCGGGCGCTGCATGTCATCGACAAGCGCAACGAGATTGAGTTTTTCTATCTGCGCCCCCGTGACATCGCAACCTATGTGGGCAGTGGCGCACTGGATGTCGGTATCACGGGCCGTGATCTGCTGTTGGATGCCGAAAGCGACGCGATCGAACGGGACGAGCTGGGTTTTGGCTCGTCGACATTCCGTTTCGCCGCAAAGCCCGGCGCGTTTTCGGACCTCGCGGACCTCAACGGTCAGCGTGTGGCGACCAGCTACCCGAAGCTCGTCGGTGACTTCCTGATTCGTCATGGCGTCACTGCCAAACTGATTCGACTCGATGGCGCCGTGGAATCTGCTGTGCGTTTGGGCGTCGCGGATGCCGTAGCGGACGTCGTGTCGACGGGCTCGACGCTGCGGTCGCAGGGACTCGAGGTGTTTGGGCCGGTCATCCTCGAGTCGACGGCCGTCCTGATTTCGTCTCAGTCCGAGCAGCCGGGAATCGATACTCTGCGTCGCCGTTTGGCCGGAGTCAAGGTCGCCCGTGAATTCGTTCTCATGGACTACGACCTCCCCGTCGCGCTTCTCGAGTCCGCATCCAGCATCACACCGGGCCTTGAATCTCCGACGGTGTCGCCTCTGCGGGATCCCGAATGGGTTGCCGTTCGGGCGATGGTTCCCCGTGGCGATATGAACCACATCATGGACGATTTGTACGCTCTGGGTGCACGGGCAATCCTCGTGAGCCCCATTCACGCCGCGCGCATCTGATGTCGGTTGCCGTTCGCGTCATTCCGTGCCTGGATGTTGCCGATGGCAGGGTGGTCAAGGGCGTCAACTTCCTGAACCTTCGTGATTCGGGTGATCCCGTTGAGCTGGCAACGAAATATTACGAGCAAGGCGCCGATGAACTGACGTTCCTTGACGTCACGGCCACCGTTGAAAACCGCTCCACCATGTACGAATTGGTCGAGCGAACTGCGGAAACGCTCTTCATTCCGCTGACCGTGGGTGGCGGCGTGCGCTCCACCGAGGACGTTGCCAAATTGCTCGCTCACGGTGCGGACAAAATCGGCGTGAATTCCGCGGCCATCGCTCGTCCGGACCTGATTGATGACATCTCGGCGCGGTTCGGTGCTCAGGTCATCGTGCTGTCGTTGGATGTTGCCCGAAACGATTCGACACCCAGCGGTTTTGCAGTGACCACCCACGGCGGTCGTGTCATGACCGAACTCGACGCACTGGAATGGGCCCGCATCGCCATTGATCGCGGTGCTGGTGAATTGCTCGTCAACTCGATTGACGCCGATGGCACCACCGCGGGGTTCGACCTCGAACTCATCGCGGCCATGCGCGAGGTTTCGAGCGTTCCCGTGATCGCGTCGGGTGGAGCCGGTGAACTCGATCACTTCGTCCCCGCCGTCACGGCCGGCGCCGACGCCGTACTGGCAGCGAGCGTATTCCACACGGGGAAATTTACGATTTCACAGGTCAAGGACGCACTGCGCGATGGGGGAGTAACGATCCGATGAATATGTCCGACATTGATCAGTTGACGTTTGACGACAACGGCTTGATCCCCGCCATCATTCAGCAATTCGACACCGGTGAGGTGCTCATGCTGGGGTACATGAACGCCGAGTCGCTGCGCCTCACCCTCACCGGCGGACTCGTGACCTTCTGGAGTCGGTCGCGTCAAGAACTCTGGCGCAAGGGCGACACCTCGGGACACGTTCAACATGTCAAGGCCGTGCATCACGATTGCGACTCGGACACACTTTTGGTCACCGTGGATCAGGTCGGTGCCGCGTGCCACACGGGCGAACGCACCTGTTTTGTGGGTCGCGAGGTGACGCCGTGAGTACGACACGTGAACAATTTGATGCACTCGTGGCGGACTCTCGTGTCCTTACGGTGCTGCGCAGCGTTTTTGTCGATTCCGTCAGCCCGGCGGCCCTGTATGACTCGTTGACCGGTGGTCGCCCCGGAACTTTCTTGCTGGAATCCGCCGAGCAGGGTGGCATCTGGTCGCGGTATTCGTTTATCGGCCTGTCCGCATACGGGTGTGTGACCGAGTCCGAGGGGTCAACGCGCTGGATCGACTACGGCCTTTCCTCCGACGACGCTTTTGGCGGTCCGATGCCGGCCGCGCCGCTCGACGCGGTTGACACTCTGTACGCCCGGTGGAAGACGGCTGACCAGACAGAACTCCCGCCACTGACCAGTGGCCTCGTCGGCTTCATTGGCTGGGACGCTGTCCGCCAACTCGAAGACCTGCCCGATGCGCCGCCCGCCGAGAGCGGTGTGCCTGGCCAGTCCATGCTGTTTGTTCGCGATCTGCTGATTCTCGATCACCGGAATTCACTGGTTCACGTGTGTACCGCTGTGCTCAACACCGCCGACCCCGACGAGCTGTGGGCCGCCGCCCAAGAACGTCTGTCGGCCATCGTGGCGAGCCTCGACACCACGGTATCCGTTGCGCCGCTGTCGGTCCCCGAGTCGGTGACCGTCGACGCCGTGCACCGAACCACACCCCAGGACTTCCACGATTCCGTCGCCGCAGCCCGTAAGCATATTGTCAACGGGGATGTGTTCCAAGTCGTGATTTCCCAACGATTTGATACCCCCGTTACCGCGCGACCGCTCGATGTCTATCGCATGTTGCGGGCCGTCAATCCCTCCCCGTACATGTACCTTCTTTCGCTGGAAACCACGGCGGGCGTTGACTTCCAGGTTGTGGGTTCGTCACCCGAGGCATTGATCAAGGTCGAATCGGGCCGCGCGTACTCGCACCCCATTGCCGGCAGCCGTCCCCGTGGTGCAACCCCCGAGGACGATGTCGAACTTGCCCAGGACCTGTTGTCCGATGACAAGGAACGCGCCGAGCATCTGATGCTCGTCGATCTGGCCCGCAACGACCTGTCGCGGGTGTGCGAGCCCGGCACTGTGGAAGTAACCGAGTTCATGACGGTGGAACGTTTTTCGCACATCATGCACCTTGTCTCCAGCGTGGAGGGGGACGTTGCCGACGGTGTCACGCCCGTTGATGTTTTCCGTGCCACGTTCCCCGCGGGAACCCTGTCGGGAGCACCCAAGCCGCGCGCCTTGGAAATTATCGACGACCTGGAACCCGCATCGCGTGGGGTGTATGGGGGAGTCGTGGGATATATCGGTTTTGGCGGCGACTCGGACCTGGCAATCGCGATTCGTACCGCAGTGCTGATGGACGGCGTTGCCACGGTACAAGCCGGGGCGGGGCTCGTGCTCGATTCCATCCCCGAGAACGAATTCGCCGAGACCGTCAACAAGGCCGCGGCGCCGCTTCGGGCTGTCATCGCCGCCAACGGGCTGCAAACGCCACTAAACTGAAACCATCGAAAGGACAGTTCACATGAACCTTCAGCACGATCCTGGACACGGCGAATCGCCGGCCGCGTGGACCACTGTCACCATCGCTCTCGTCGCAATTTCCGCCGGAGCACTCTTCTTCTGGCTGAACATGCCGGAACTGGTGTGGGCATCGGCTGCGGTCACCCTTCTGAGCCCCGTTGTCGGCCTGATCATGGCCAAGGCGGGTTACGGCGTCAAGGGACCTAAGTACAAGGCAAAGCACTAAGTGCTGTCCGCCCTCACCGCCGGAGCTCTCGCCGATGCGGAGTCACGTCGGGAGGATATGTCGTATGTGCAGATAGAGCGTAAGGCTCTTGCCGCACCCGCACCGCTCGATGCCGCCGCGGCCCTGCGCCGTTCGTCCACGATGCGCGTCATCGCAGAGATCAAGCGTTCCAGCCCCTCGAAGGGCGAGCTCGCCACGATTACGGACCCCGCCTCCCTCGCCGCTGATTACGCTCGAGGCGGCGCCTCGGCAATCAGTGTGCTGACCGAGGGCAGAAAATTCGGTGGGTCGTTGGCCGATCTCGCCACGGTCCGTGAGGCAGTGTCCATCCCGATTTTGCGCAAGGATTTCATTTCACTCGAGTACCAAATTCTCGAGGCTCGCGCCTATGGTGCCGACTTGGCCTTGTTGATCGTCGCGGCATTGGACCAGAACCTTCTGGCCCGACTGCACGAGTTTGTTCTCGAACTGGGAATGACCCCCTTGGTCGAGACCCATACGGCGGACGAGGTTCTGCGCGCGAACGACATTGGTGCCCAGTTGATTGGTGTCAATGCCCGTAATTTGTCGACCTTTGAGCTCGACACGTCGTTGTTCGGACAGGTTCGTCACCTCATTCCGAACGGCGTGACTGCCGTTGCCGAATCTGCGGTGTTCACCGTGGATGACGTTCAGCATTACCGCGACGCCGGCGCCGATGCCGTACTCGTGGGTGAAGTATTGGTCAAGGATGGAAACCCGGTCGAACGGGTTGCTCAATTTGTGGGGGTCTCGTGAGTCTTCAATCGGAAACTGGTCCGTACTTCGGTGAATTTGGCGGACGATTTGTCCCGGAATCGCTGATTGCGGCGCTCGACGAACTCGAACAGGCATATACCGATGCTCTCCAGGACCCGTCGTTTGCGGCCGAGCTCGCGGAACTCCACCGGTCGTACACCGGACGTCCCTCGATTATCACCGAAATTCCGCGGTTCGCGGCGATTGCGGGCGGAGCGCGCATCTTTGTCAAGCGCGAGGACCTGAACCACACCGGCTCACACAAGATCAACAACGTGCTGGGGCAGGCCTTGTTGGCCCAGCGCTTGGGAAAGACCCGTTTGATCGCCGAGACCGGTGCCGGCCAACACGGTGTGGCCACCGCCACAGCCGCCGCCCTGTTCGGCATGGAGTGCATTGTGTACATGGGCGAGGTCGACACCGAGCGACAGGCTCTCAACGTTGCCCGCATGAAGCTACTGGGGGCCACGGTTGTTCCCGTGACCAACGGCTCGCGTACTCTGAAGGACGCCATCAACGAGGCCATGCGAGACTGGGTGGCGACCGTCGACACCAGCCACTACCTGCTGGGAACCGTCGCGGGACCTCATCCTTTCCCCGTCATGGTTCGCGATTTCCACGCGGTGATTGGTACCGAGGCCCGCGCGCAGATGCTCGATCTTGTGGGCCGTCTTCCCGACGCTCTTGCCGCTTGTGTCGGCGGTGGCTCGAACGCCATCGGCCTTTTCCATTCGTTCCTCGATGATTCCGAGGTCGCGATGTTCGGATTCGAGGCGGCCGGCGACGGCATTGACACGCCCAAACATGCCGCGACTCTGGAACGCGGTCGTCCCGGTGTACTGCACGGTGCCCGCACCTACGTCCTGCAGGATGAGGACGGCCAGACGATCGAATCGCACTCCATTTCGGCGGGACTCGATTATCCCGGTGTCGGTCCCGAGCACGCGTGGCTCAACGATTCAGGACGTGCGACGTACCTCGGTGTCACCGATGATGAGGCCATGTCCGCACTCCGCGATCTGTCGCGTACCGAGGGCATCATTCCCGCTATCGAGTCCGCACACGCTCTGGCCGGTGCGTTGAGACTGGCCCGCGATATGAACCCGGATCAGATCATCCTCGTGAACCTGTCGGGACGAGGCGACAAAGACATGGAAACCGCAGCACGGTACTTCGGTCTTATCGAGGGAGGCGAACGATGACGTCACGCGTAGAGGCCGCGATTGATGCGGCGAAGGCCGAGGGTCGTGCCGCACTGGTCGCCTATCTTCCGGCCGGTTATCCCACCGTCGCCGACAGTGTCGAGGCGATTCGCGCGCTGATCGACAACGGTGCCGATGTCATCGAATTGGGAATTCCCTATTCCGATCCCGTGATGGACGGTCCGGTGATTCAGCGGGCAACGTTGACGGCACTGACCAACGGTTTCCGTGTCTCCCAGGTGTTCGACATCATCCGAGAGGTGTCGGCTCACTCCAGCGTCCCGATTGTCGTGATGACGTACTGGAACCCCGTGGTTCAGTACGGTGTCGAACGCTTTGCAGCAGACCTGCGTGATGCGGGAGGTGCCGGAATGATTACGCCGGACCTGATTCCCGATGAGGCCGCGGAGTGGATTGCTGCCGCTGACACATACGACCTTGACCGCATTTTCCTCGCAGCGCCTTCGTCGACCCCCGCTCGAACCGAACAGGCTGTCCGTGCTAGTCGCGGGTTCGTCTATGCGGTGTCCACCATGGGCATCACGGGACAGCGCGGGGACGTCGATGCCGCTGCTCGGTCGGTTGTCGCAAAACTGCGTGACGCAGGCGCCCGATACGTCTGTGTGGGAATCGGAATCTCGACCCCCGAACAGGTCGCCGATGTCGCCACGTATGCGGACGGCGCAATCGTCGGCTCCCACCTTGTGTCCGCCGTCGAAAACGGCGGGGTTCCCGCCGTCGCTGAGGCTGCTCGCAATCTCGTTCGCGGCACACACCGCTCTTAGTATTTAGTCAAACACTGGAAAGGCCCGCAATGATTCTCGCCAGCATCCCCTCACCCTCGTACGACTTCCAGGTTCTGAAAATCGACGACTGGTTCCGTTCCCTGGGAGCTTCGTGGTTCACGCTGGATATTTCCGTTCACGCCTATGCGCTGTGCATCCTTGCCGGCATTCTCGCCGCCTTGTGGATCGCCAACCGTCGTCTGGTAGCCCGAGGCGTTGAGTCCGGACTCGTCATCGATGTTGCGCTGTTCACTGTTCCGCTGGGAATCATCGGTGGTCGCATTTATCACGTTCTGACCCACAGCGGCGATTACTTTGGCGAGGGCAAGGACATCGTGCATGTCTTCTATTTGTGGGAGGGGGGCATGGCCATCTTCGGCGCCATTATCGGCGGTTTGATTGGCGCCATCATTGGTTGCCGCATCGTCGGTCTTCGCCTCACGGCATATCTCGACGCTCTGGCACCGGGAATGTTGGTTGCGCAGGCCATGGGCCGACTGGGCAACTACTTTAACCACGAGCTATTCGGCTGGCCCACCGATCTGCCGTGGGGCCTCGAAATCGAGAGCACCAACTCCGCTTTCCCCGCCGGATTGCCCGAGGGAACTCTGTTCCACCCCACTTTCCTTTATGAAATGATCTGGAACTTCCTCGGCGCCGCGGTTGTCATCTGGCTCGGCCGTCGGTTTGTTCTGCAGTGGGGTCGCCAGTTCGCCCTGTACCTCGTGTGGTACGGCCTCGGCCGCATCGTCTGGGAATCGATTCGCCTCGACCCCAGCGACATAATTCTGGGTCTGCGCACAAACGTGTGGGCCGCGATCGCTGCGGTTGCTGTGGGTCTCGCCGTTTTCATCATTCAGGGAATCCGTCACACCGGTCGAGAATCCGGTGCCTATGTCGCGGGTCGCGGGAATTCGGCCAGCAACGCGCTAGAATCTGAAGACACCTACACGGTCGACGAACTTGTCACAGGAGCCAAGTCGTAAACCACAAGGCCCGTCACAAGCGGATCCACCACACTCGACTCACCACAGTCGTTGCCTTGCACACCTCGGGCCAAAGTCGTCCCCTCTAGAGGAAGGACGATGCCTCATGGCTCTGTCACCTTTTGGTCGTTTTAGTTCGTATCCCGAAGCCAAGGGTTTGTACAACCCCGCTGACGAAAAGGACTCGTGTGGTTTCGCCATGGTCGCGACCACACGGGGATACGCCGGTCACGACATTATCGATACCGCCCTGTCGAGTCTTCGTAACCTCGAACACCGCGGTGCCGTCGGTTCCGATGCAGGCACTGGTGATGGCGCGGGAATCCTCATTCAGATTCCTGACCGCTTTTTCCGCGATGTTCTTCCGTTTGACCTTCCCGTAGCCGGTTCGTATGCTGCCGGCCTTGCGTTCCTGCCGTTGGACGACGCCGAACGGTCCGCGGAAAAGTCGGCTATCGAGGCCATTGCCGTCGCCGAGGGCTTGACCTCATTGGGATGGCGTGTTGTCCCCACCGACCCGACTCACCTGGGAACCCTGGCCCGCGAGGTCATGCCGGCCTTCGAACAGTTCTTTGTCGTCGATTCCCAGGGCCGCGCCTCGGGTATTGAACTGGACCGACTGACCTTCCGCCTGCGCAAGCGCGCCGAACGTGAACTGGGAACGTATTTCCCCTCGCTGTCGTCGCGCACGATTGTGTACAAGGGCATGGTGACGACGCTGCAGCTCGAGCCCTTCTATCCGGACCTGTCCGACGACAGACTCGAATCGACTCTCGCTCTGGTCCACTCGCGTTTCTCGACCAACACGTTCCCGTCGTGGCCGTTGGCGCACCCCTTCCGTTACGTTGCACACAACGGCGAGATCAACACCGTTCGCGCCAACCGGAACTGGATGCGTGCTCGCCAATCGCAGCTCGAATCACCGTTGCTGGGTGACCTGACACCGCTGTTCCCGATTGTCGCCGACGCGGGGTCGGACTCCGCCTCGTTCGACGAGGTGGTGGAGCTGCTCGAACTCTCGGGTCGCACTTTGCCTCACGCCGTCATGATGATGATCCCTGAGGCGTGGGAAAACGACGCTGCAATGGATCCCGCTCGTCGAGACTTTTATCGCTACCACTCGATGCTCATGGAGCCCTGGGACGGTCCCGCCGCACTGGCGTTCAGTGACGGATCGATTGCGGGCGCAACGCTGGACCGCAATGGTCTGCGTCCCGGACGTTTCCTGGTTACCGATGACGGTCTCGTCGTTCTCGCCTCGGAAATCGGCGTGTACGACGTTGCCCCCGAACGTGTTGTCCGCAAGGGCCGACTGCAGCCGGGTCGCATGTTTATCGTGGACACCGTCAGCGGTCGCATCATCGAAGACGACGAAATCAAGTCGCAGATCGCCTCGCTCGAGCCCTGGGGACAGTGGGTCGATGACAACGAGATTCACCTGGAAGAACTGCCCGAACGCGAGCACATCATTCACACCGAGGCGTCGATTGCACGCCGTCAGCGGACTTTTGGGTACACCCACGAAGAAGTCCGCATGATCATTGCCCCCATGGCGCAGACGGGCGCTGAACCTCTCGGCGCAATGGGGTCGGACACCCCGATCGCGGTGCTGTCCGAACGACCCCGCCTGCTGTTCGATTACTTTGCACAGCAGTTCGCACAGGTTACCAACCCGCCCCTGGACTCGATTCGTGAAGAAATCGTGACCTCGATGGAAGTGGGTCTGGGGCCGGAGCGCAACTTGCTCACCGCGACTCCCGAACACGCACGACAGGTCGTCATTGACTTCCCGGTCATCGATAACGATGAACTGGCCAAGATCCGTCACCTGTCCGCTGACGGTCGCGCCAGCACCCAGACCATCCGTGGCCTCTACCGCGTGGACGATGGAGTTGACGCGCTGGAAAAGCGATTGACCGCCATGTGCAACGAGGTCGATGTAGCTCTGTCGATGGGCGTGCACTTCATCGTCCTCAGTGACCGCGATTCGAACAATGACCTCGCGCCGATTCCCTCGTTGCTCATGACCTCGGCCGTGCATCACCACTTGATTCGTGCCGGGCGTCGCATGCAGACGGCCCTCATCGTTGAGGCCGGGGACGTTCGCGAGGTTCACCACGTCGCGACTCTGATCGGTTTTGGTGCCAGCGCTGTAAACCCCTACCTCGCGATGGAAACCGCCGAGAACCTCGTTCGCCGCGGTCGCCTCGAGGGTGTCACGCCCGAAAAGGCCGTCAAGAACATCATCAAGGCGCTCGGCAAGGGTGTTCTCAAGACGATGTCCAAGATGGGAATCTCCACTGTGGCGTCCTACGCCGGTGCGCAAGCCTTTGAGGCTGTCGGTTTGTCCCGCGACTTCGTGGACACGTATTTCTCGGGAACTACGAGCCTCCTCGGAGGAATCACGATCGAAAAGATCGCCGAAGAAAACCGCCTCCGCCACACGGTCGCCTACGGTGACGAACAGGCCGCAAACCCCCACGAGGTATTGACCACGGGTGGCGAATACCAGTGGCGCCGCGAGGGACCGCCTCACCTCTTTAACCCCGAGACCGTGTTCAAGCTGCAGCACGCTACGCGCACCAAGCGCTACGACATCTTCCGTGACTACACCCGTGCCGTCGATGAACAGGCCGAGCGCCTCATGACTCTTCGCGGCCTGTTTGGTTTCAGCTCGAGCCGTGCCGCAATTTCGATCGACGAGGTTGAACCGATCGAATCCATCATCGCTCGTTTCTCGACCGGTGCGATGAGCCTCGGTGCGATCTCGCCCGAGATGCACGAGACTCTCGCTGTTGCGATGAACCGCATCGGCGGCCGATCCAACACCGGCGAGGGTGGCGAAAGCGTCGAACGCCTTCTGGACCCCGAACGTCGCAGCGCCATCAAGCAGGTCGCATCGGGTCGTTTCGGTGTCACGAGCATGTACCTGACACACGCCGACGACATCCAGATCAAGATGGCCCAGGGCGCAAAGCCCGGTGAGGGCGGCCAGCTGCCCTCGAAGAAGGTCTATCCCTGGATTGCACGGACCCGAATGGGAACCCCGGGCGTTGGACTGATCTCACCGCCTCCTCACCACGACATCTATTCGATCGAGGACCTGAAGCAACTCATCTTTGACCTCAAGCGGTCAAACCCCGCCGCACGTATTCACGTCAAGTTGGTATCAGAATCGGGTGTCGGTACGGTTGCGGCCGGTGTCGCGAAGTCCAAGGCCGATGTGATCTTGATCTCGGGCCACGACGGTGGTACTGGGGCAAGCCCGCTCTCGTCGCTCAAGCACGCGGGAACTCCGTGGGAACTCGGCCTTGCCGAAGCCCAGCAGACTCTCATGTTGAACGACATGCGCGGCCGTATCGTCCTGCAGGTCGACGGCCAGATGAAGACGGGTCGCGACGTTGTCATCGCAGCGCTGCTGGGAGCCGAGGAATACGGTTTTGCTACGGCACCGATGGTCGTCTCGGGCTGCATTCTCATGCGCGTGTGTCACCTCGACACCTGTCCCGTCGGTGTTGCAACCCAGAACCCCTTGCTGCGCGAGCGTTACACCGGCAAACCCGAATTCGTCGAGACCTTCTTTGAGTTCATCGCTGAAGAGGTTCGCGAAATTCTCGCGTCCCTGGGCTTCCGCACGCTGGAAGAGGCAATCGGTCAGCGCCAGATTCTTGACGTCGACCGTGCCGTCAACCACTGGAAGACCGAAGGGCTCGACCTCAGCGCGATCCTCGAGGGCAACGATTTCCCCGCCGATGCGCCTCGATTTAATGTCTCCGAGCAGGACCACGAACTCGACGAGCACAGCGACCACCGCGTATTTGCGGTTCTGGGTGATGCGCTCGTCACGGGCCAGCCCATGACAATTGACTTGCCAATCCGAAACACGGATCGCGCGATTGGCACATGGCTGGGCCACGAACTAACCAAGCTGCACGGCGAGGCCGGCCTGCCCGACGGAACCATCCGCCTGGAACTGTCGGGTGCCGCGGGACAGTCCCTGGGGGCATTTGTACCTCGCGGAATTGCAATCCGACTCTCGGGCGACGCCAACGACTACGTGGGCAAGGGCCTGTCGGGCGGACGTGTGGTTGTTCGTCCCGCTCAGGGCGTGTCCTATGAGACACATCGCAACATCATCGCGGGCAACGTCGTCGGTTACGGTGCCACCAGCGGTGAGCTTTTCCTCGCCGGAATGGTGGGGGAGCGCGCCCTGGTGCTTAACTCGGGTGCCCGTGCGGTGATCGAGGGCGCCGGAGACCACGCGCTGGAGTACATGACCGGCGGAATCGCTGTCATCCTCGGCGCAACGGGCCGCAACGTCGGTGCCGGCATGAGCGGTGGAACGGCCTACATTCTGGACCTGGATCGCAACATGGTGAACCAGTCGGCATTGGCTTCGGGCGTACTGTTGCTGGAGGCACTGAACGATGCCGATCGCGCGCTGCTCACAGAACTCTTGACCATTCACGTCGACGAAACGGGTTCGCGCTTTGTCCAGTCGTTGTTGGACAACTCGGCCGATACCTTCGCGCGCATCACCAAGCTGTTGCCTCGTGATTTCGCGGCGGTAACGGCGATTCGCGAACGTGCCGAAATCGAGGGAATCGACCCCGACGGCGACATTGTGTGGCAGCAGATCATGGAGGTAACCGGTGGCTAATCCCGAAGGTTTCATGCGCACTACCCAGCGCGAAGTACCCGCACGCCGATCGGTCGCGCTGCGCCTCAAGGACTGGAAAGAGGTCTATGAGGAGCGCGAGTCCGGTCAGGTCGAGCGCCAGGCCGGTCGCTGCATGGATTGTGGCGTTCCGTTCTGCCACCAGGGTTGCCCGCTGGGTAACCTCATTCCCGAGTGGAATGACCTGGTCCACCGTGATGATTGGAAGGCCGCTATCGAGCGTCTCCACACCACGAACAATTTCCCCGAGTTCACCGGGCGTTTGTGTCCCGCTCCGTGCGAATCGGCCTGTGTGTTGGGAATCAACCAACCCGCCGTCACGATCAAGCAGTCGGAGCTGGCAATCATCGATCAGGCATGGGAACGCGGCTACATCACGGCCCACACACCCGATCGTTTGACCGGTAAAACTGTCGCCGTGGTGGGAAGTGGGCCAGCGGGCCTGGCCGCCGCCCAGCAGCTGACCCGTATCGGTCACACTGTCGCGGTTTTTGAACGTGACGAAACCGCCGGCGGACTTCTGCGTTACGGCATTCCTGATTTCAAGATGGAAAAACGTCACATCGACCGTCGACTGGCCCAGATGCAGGAAGAGGGAACGCGTTTCCGTACCGGAGTAACCGTGGGCGTTGACATTACGTGGGACGATTTGCGCAGCCGTTACGACGCCGTCATCGTGGCGACGGGTGCACCCCAGGGCCGCGACCTCAGCATCCCCGGTCGCGAACTGTCGGGCATTCACTTTGCAATGGACTACCTGGTGCGGTCGAACCGTGCCGTTGCCGGCAGCGCTCCCACTGACCACATCGACGCAGCGGGCAAGCACGTCATCATTCTGGGTGGAGGTGACACGGGTGCCGACTGCATCGGGACGGCACTGCGTCACGGTGCGGCCAGCGTCACCACTTTGGCCATCGGCAAGCAGCCGCCCCATGAGCGTCCGGCCAACCAGCCGTGGCCCATGGACCCGACCCTGTTCGAGGTTCAGAGCGCGCACGAAGAGGGCGGCGAACGCGTGTATTTGGCGTCCACTGTCGAATTTGTGGGCGATGAATCCGGCCGGGTGACGGGACTGAAGGTTGCCGAGACCGAATACTACGAGGGCGGACGTCGGCCAATCCCGGGATCGGAAAAGGACATCCCCGCGGATCTCGTGTTCCTCGCGCTGGGTTTCACCGGTGTCGAACAGGACACCGTTGTGCCGCAGTTGGGCCTCGATATCACCACTCGTGGCGTAATCGGCCGCAGCAAGCACTTCGAGACCAATGTTCCCGGTGTTTTTGTTGCCGGTGATGCAGGTCGCGGCGCCTCGCTCATCGTGTGGGCCATCGCCGAGGGTCGTGCCGCCGCGGCGCGCGCCGACCAATACCTGTCGGGTCGCACTGAACTTCCCGCACCCGTACTCGCCACGGATACCCCGATACACTTCTAACGAGCTTCACCACCACCACAAAGGACAGAATGAGACGCGCAAAAATCGTTGCCACGCTGGGACCGGCAACCAATTCGTACGACAACATCAAGGCAATCATCGAGGCTGGCGTTAACGTCGCTCGCATGAACCTCAGCCACGGCAGCCACGAGGTTCACGAGGCCGTTTATGCCAACGTGCGTCAGGCCGCTTCGGACCTGGGCAAGCCCGTTGCCGTGCTTGTCGACCTTCAGGGTCCCAAAATTCGCCTGGGCAAGTTTGCCGCGGGTCCTCACGAGCTGGCAGTGGGGGACATCTTCACCATCACCACCGAGGACATCGAGGGCACCAAGGACATCTGTGGCACCACGTTTAAGGGTCTGCCTCAGGATGTTGCTCCCGGCGACACCCTGCTGATCGACGATGGCAAGGTCAACGTCCGCGTTCTCGACACCGATGGTGTTCGAGTTCGCACCGAGGTCGTTGTACCCGGCCCCGTCTCGAACAACAAGGGCATCAACCTTCCCGGTGTTGCCGTCAACGTTCCCGCGCTGAGCGACAAGGACGAGGATGACCTGCGTTGGGGCATCCGTATCGGCGCCGACTACATCGCTCTGTCTTTCGTGCGCAATGCTGCCGACATCGTTCGCGTTCACGAAATCATGGATGAAGAGGGCAAGCGCCTTCCCGTGATCGCCAAAATTGAAAAGCCTCAGGCGGTCGATTCCCTTGAGGAAATCATCGAGGCATTCGACGGCATCATGGTTGCGCGTGGTGACCTGGGCGTCGAACTTCCCCTCGAGCAGGTACCGCTGGTACAGAAGCGCGCCGTCGAGGCCGCGCGACGCATGGCCAAGCCCGTCATTGTTGCGACCCAGATGCTCGAGTCGATGATCAGCTCGCCGGTGCCCACTCGCGCCGAAACGAGCGACGTGGCGAACGCCATCCTCGATGGTGCCGACGCGGTCATGTTGTCGGGTGAAACCAGCGTGGGTGAATTCCCCGTGATCACTGTGTCGACCATGGCTCGCATCGTCGAAAACACGGAAGAACACGGAATGGAGCGCATTCCCGCACTGGGAACCAAGCCCCGCACTCAGGGCGGCGCCCTGACGCTCGCCGCTGCCGAGGTTGCCGACTTCATCGACGCCAAGTTTGTTTGTGTCTTTACCGAGTCCGGTGACTCGCCCCGTCGCATGTCGCGCCTGCGCATCCGCATCCCGATGGTCGCTTTTGCCACCAACGAGGCAATTCGTCGTCGCATGGCCCTGACCTGGGGCATCCAGTCCTTCCTCGTCGACCAGGTGTCGCACACCGACGCCATGTTCGTTCAGGTGGACGAGGAACTCCTCGCCGCGGGACTCGTAGAGAAGGGTGACAAGGTTGTTGTCATCTCGGGCGCACCCGTCGGTGTTGTCGGATCGACCAACGACATCCGTATCCACGTTATTGGCGATGGTTTGAAGACCGTCGGCAAGTAGCAGACATCAGAAAAGGCCCCCAGGAATCCTGGGGGCCTTTCGTCGTGCCGGATGTGGGACTTGAACCCACACGTCCTTCCGGACAAAGCATTTTGAGTGCTCCGCGTCTGCCATTCCGCCAATCCGGCAACTCTGACTACTTTACCGTAAGGTATCGGTATGACCGAATCATCCGAAAAGCGTGCCCGTCGTGTTGTCGTCGCAGAAGACGAAACCCTGATTCGGATGGACATTGTCGAGGTCTTGCGTGAAGCAGGATTTGATGTGGTGGGAGAAGCCGGTGACGGCGAGGCCGCTGTGGCTCTGGTCACCGAATTGGTGCCCGACTTCGTCGTTATGGACGTAAAAATGCCCAAAATGGATGGTCTAACCGCCGCCGAGAAAATCGGCAAGGATCGGATCGCTCCCGTCGTCATGCTGACCGCGTTTTCTCAGCCTGAGTTGGTCGAACGCGCTGCCGATGCAGGTGCCGTGGCCTATGTTGTGAAGCCCTTCACCCCTGAACGCTTGTTGCCCGCTATCGAGGTGGCCCTAAGCCGCCACCAGCAAATCATGGCTCTGGAAAGTGAAATTGCCGACCTGGCTGAACGTCTCGAGACTCGTAAGGTCCTCGATCGCGCCAAGGGACTGCTCCAGGACAAGATGAAATTGACGGAACCCGAAGCATTCCGCTGGATTCAGAAGGCCTCTATGGACCGCCGCCTGACCATGCACGAGGTCGCTGTCGCAGTGATCGAGCAGCTCGCTCCGAACAGCTAGCGCAGGTCGCGCAACAAGTTAGTAATGCGAACGGTCGACAACCGGATACCCGCATCGTCGGTGATCACGATTTCGTGAGTGCACAGGGTCGACCCCAGAGTGAGTGCGGTGCAGGTTCCCGTTACAAATCCGCTGCTCACGCTCTTGCTGTGGCTCGCGTTGATCTCGATTCCCACCGCGAATCGCCCCGGCCCGGCATGAACCGCGGCCGACATTGAACCCAGGGACTCACCCAGGACGACGTGGGCACCACCGTGCAGGATTCCGATGACCTGGGTGTTTCCCTCGACGGGCATACGCGCAACGGACCGTTCCGCGGACAGCTCGAGGAACTCGATTCCCATTTTCTGGGCCAGTGCGCCACCGTGACCAAACCGTTCGCGAAGCGCGGGGTCCAGGTTGTCGAATACGCCCATGGTGTGATTCCTCTCGACTGCTCTCGGTAGGCTGAACAGGTGACCGATGACGCCAAGCCTACCCTTCTGCTTATTGACGGGCATTCCCTCGCATTCCGAGCTTTTTACGCGCTTCCCGTCGAGAGTTTTCGCGCCAAGGACGGTCAGCACACAAACGCCATCCACGGCTTCATCTCGATGTTCCTCAACCTGCTTGCGGCGGAGAAGCCCACCCACGTGGTCGTTGCTTTTGACATTTCTCGGTACTCGTTCCGAACCCGTGAATATCCCGACTACAAGGGCACCCGCGGTGAGACCCCGCCGGAATTTATTGGGCAGGTCCCTCTGTTGCAGGACGCTTTGGCCGCGATGAACGTCACTACCCTGCAGAAAGAGGACTTTGAGGCGGACGATATCCTCGCCACGCTGTCTGCTCGGGGAACAGCCGAGGGCTTCCGTGTCCTCGTGGTGTCGGGGGACAGGGACACCATTCAGCTGGTCAACGACGAGTGCACCTTGTTGTACCCCAGTGCCCGGGGTGTCGCCGAACTGAAGCGCTACACACCCGCCACTGTCATGGAACGCTACGGAATTCGTCCCGACCAGTACCCGATGATTGCAGCCCTGGTTGGAGAAACAAGCGACAACCTGCCTGGAGTCGACAAGGTCGGCGAGAAGACCGCGGTGAAGTGGATTCAACAGTTTGGTTCGCTCGATGCCCTGCTGGAAAATCGTGACAGCATCACGGGTGTTGTGGGTCAGAACCTGCGTGACCAGGTCGATCGGGTCATCCGAAATCGTAAACTCAATCACCTGCTTCGTGACGTGGACCTGCCCGTCACGTTGGCCGATACGGCAGTCCAACCTGTTGATGCTGCTCGGGTGACCGAAGTGTTTGACCGACTGCAGTTCCGCAGCCTGAAATCACGGGTGTTGGGTGGGTCCAACACCGCAAACTCTGGTGGTTCGGTCGTTGAATCGAACGAGACACAGGCCGCCCCGGTTCGCGTCGAAAAGACAGCGCCCGAACCTCGCCACATGGCCGATGAAGAACTCGCAGCATGGTTGAGTGCCAATGCGCATCACCGAATTGCCGTTCACCTCGACGGCACGCCCGACGAATTCGTCATTGGTCTCGCCACCGAGGACACGGCCGTGCGTACCATCCGTAAATCCAATTCGCTCGACCACGATGCCCTGGTCACTTGGTTGGCCAGCGACGCACCCAAGGTCGTCTTTGATGCCCGGTCGTTGTCGCGATTCGTGGCGCCGACAGGCCTTCACATCGCGGGAATCGTTCGCGATGTCCGTGTCGCGGCCTGGATAGACAACACCATCGCCAAGTCGCTGACCCTGCCAGACTTGGCCCGCGAACTGACCGGTCTCGACGTCCCCACACCAGATCCCGATCAGCTTGTTCCTGACACTAATCCGAACGATGCCGCTGTCACGGCGTGGATCCTGACTCAGATGGACGAGGTCCTCTCGGACCGACTTGATGTCGGACAACGTGGCGTGGAATCCGAGATCGAAGTCCCGTTGATTCCCATCCTCGTAAGCATGGAAGACGCCGGAGTGGACATCGATGTCCCGGTGTTGGACGAGCTCTACACCGAACTGACGGGCGATGCGCGCGAGGCCGAACGCTCGGCGTTCGAGATCATCGGCAAGGAAATGAACCTGTCGTCACCCAAGCAGCTGCAGGAAGTGCTGTTCTCGCAGCTGGGCATGCCGACGACTCGCGCCACAAAGACCGGCTTCTCGACCGATGCTGCCGCGCTGGCCGATCTGCAAGAAAATCACCCGCACCCTTTCCTCGATCACCTGATGAAGCATCGCGAGGTCACGAAACTCGCGCAGATCGTCGAGGTGTTGCGTAAGAGCGTCAAGACTGACGGTCGCATTCACACACATTTCGATCAGACCGGAACCAGCACGGGTCGTCTGTCCTCGCTGGAACCGAACTTGCAAAACATTCCCATTCGCAGCGAGGTGGGGGCGCGGATTCGCGAGGCATTTCGTGCGGATTCCCGTCACGAGGGTCTGGTTACGGCTGACTATTCGCAGATCGAGATGCGCATCATGGCGCACCTGTCTCAGGACGAGGGCCTCATCGAGGCGTTCCGTTCGGGGGAGGACCTGCATCGATTCGTTGGCTCGCAGGTATTTGGCGTCGCGCCCAGCGACGTGACACCCGAGATGCGGTCGAAGGTCAAGGCGATGAGCTACGGCCTCGCCTATGGCCTATCGGCTTTTGGGCTGGCCAAGCAGTTGCGCATTGACAATAAGGAAGCCAAGGCTCTGATGGGGGATTATTTTGCCCGATTTGGCGCCGTTCGTGATTACCTTCGGTCGGGTGTTGAACAGGCTCACAAGGACCTCTTCACGACCACCATCTACGGCCGCAAGCGTCCCTTTGGTGACCTGGCCAGCAGCAACCGCATCTTGCGCGATAACGCCGAACGTGCCGCACTGAATGCACCCATCCAGGGCACCGCGGCGGACATCATGAAAATCGCCATGATCCGCACGGCCGAAGCCCTTCGAGTCTCGGGACTGCAGTCGCGCTTGTTGTTGCAGGTGCACGATGAATTGATCCTCGAGGCGGCTCCCGGCGAGACCGAGCGGCTCAGCGAATTGGTGCGCAACGCCATGGAAAATGCCGTGACGCTATCCGTGCCCCTCGATGTGAACATCGGAATCGGGGCAAACTGGCGGACCGCTGGACACTGAGTGGCCAACACGCCCCTCGTGAGTTTGGATTCCCCGTATTTTCGGGGGTAAACTGAAACGTTGCCATCCGGCAACAATTCCTATCCGCATGCCCGCGTGACACCCGTTGCACGGACACCTATTTTGCCCCTACGGAGCATTTTCCACATGACGAACAACACGACCAAGCAGGTCGCAATCAATGACATCGGATCAGCCGAGGACTTCCTCGCCGCTGTTGAAAAGACGCTGAAATTCTTCAACGACGGAGACCTCATCGAAGGTACCGTTGTCAAGGTCGACCGTGACGAGGTTCTCCTCGACGTCGGCTACAAGACGGAGGGTGTTATCCCCATCCGCGAGCTTTCCATCAAGCACGATGTGAACCCCGACGAAGTTGTTGCCGTGGGCGACGCTGTCGAAGCTCTTGTCCTCCAGAAGGAAGACAAGGAAGGTCGTTTGATCCTGTCCAAGAAGCGTGCACAGTACGAGCGTGCTTGGGGAGACGTCGAAAAGATCAAGGAAGCCGATGGCGTTGTCACCGGTTCCGTTATCGAGGTCGTCAAGGGTGGCCTCATCGTGGACATCGGACTGCGCGGCTTCCTGCCCGCATCGCTCATTGAGCTCCGTCGTGTCCGTGACCTCACCCCCTACCTGGGTCAGGAAATCGAGGCCAAGATCCTCGAGCTCGACAAGAACCGCAACAACGTTGTTCTGTCGCGTCGTGCACTGCTCGAGCAGACTCAGTCCGAGAGCCGCAGCCAGATTCTCGGCAACATCCAGAAGGGCCAGATCCGCAAGGGTGTCATCTCGTCGATCGTGAACTTCGGTGCATTCGTTGACCTTGGTGGCGTTGACGGTCTGATTCACGTTTCGGAGCTCTCGTGGAAGCACATTGAGCACGCAAGCGAAGTCGTCGAAATCGGCCAGGAAGTCACCGTCGAGGTTCTCGAGGTCGAGAACGACCGCGAGCGTATCTCGCTGTCGCTCAAGGCAACTCAGGAAGACCCCTGGCAGGTATTTGCCCGCGAGCACGCCATTGGCGAAATCGCACCGGGTAAGGTCACCAAGCTCGTTCAGTTCGGTGCGTTCGTTCGCGTTGCCGACGGTATCGAGGGTCTCGTGCACATCTCGGAACTGTCGACCCGTCACATCGAGCTGGCCGAACAGGCTGTCTCGGTTGGCGACGATGTCTTCGTCAAGATCATCGACATCGACCTCGAGCGTCGTCGCATCTCACTGTCGCTCAAGCAGGCTAACGAGGGCGTTGACCCCGAAGGCACCGAGTTCGATCCCGCACTGTACGGCATGCCCACCGACTACGACGAGCAGGGCCAGTACCGCTACCCCGAAGGCTTCGACCCCGCCACCGGCGAGTGGAAGGACGGCTTCGAGGAGCAGCGCACCAAGTGGGAGCACGACTACGCAGCCGCACAGGCTCGTTGGGAAGCTCACAAGATTCAGGTTGCTCGCATGAACGCCGAAGCAGAAGCAGCTCCTGCTGTGGCTGCGGAAGACGTTGCAGCATCGACCGCACCTGCAGACGAGGACCGCGCTGGCACCTTGGCCGACGACGAGCAGCTCGCTGCTCTGCGCGCCAAGCTCGCAGGCGAGTAATAACTCAACCTCTGATGGGCGGCCCGAAAGGGTCGCCCATCAGTCGTTTTTCACACTTCGACAACGCTGCAACTGTTGTTTCGTTGTTAGTCTGAAGGTGTGAAAATTTTTGCACTCACCGGAGGCATCGCGGCGGGAAAAACCACTGTTGCCGCACGACTTTCCGAGCTTGGTGCGCACATTATTTCGGCCGACGAGCTAGTACGCAGCGTGCAGGGCCCCAACAGCCCGGTCCTTGCCCGAATTATGGAACGTTTCGGTTTTGGTGTCATCACCGAAGGCGGTGAATTGGATCGCGCGGCACTCGGCAGGCTTGTATTTGATGACGAACATGCAAAATCCGACCTCGAAGCCATCGTCCATCCTGCAATTGCGGAACTCTTTGCCTCCCGCGTGCACAGCATCGGACAGACCGATTCCGACGCGGTCATTGTCTATGACATTCCATTGCTCGTTGAGACAGGCCGTGCGTCTGAATTTGATGGCGTGATTCTGGCGGATTCGCCGGCAGACCTTCGTCGGGAACGATTGATTCAGTACCGGGGCATGACACGGAACGAAGCCGATTCCCGTCTTCAGTCTCAGGCGAGTGACAGTGCCAGGCGAGCTGTCGCCGATTGGGTCATCGATACGTCCGGAACATTGCAACAGACACGTGAACGCACTGATGCTGTGTGGCAATCTGTTTTGTCGTCGATTGCCGGGGGACAGAAATAATGGAGCCCACTCGTTCGGTCAAACCGTTCCGCGTTGTCAGTGAATTTTCTCCCAGCGGTGATCAACCCGCGGCAATTGCAGAACTTGCTGCTCGGATCAATGCGGGGGAGACGGACATTGTTTTGCTCGGTGCGACGGGCACAGGTAAGTCCGCAACCACGGCATGGTTGATCGAGCAGATTCAGCGACCAGCGCTCGTGTTGGCGCACAACAAGACGTTGGCGGCGCAGCTGGCGACAGAGTTTCGTGAGCTGATGCCCGACAACGCTGTCGAATATTTCGTCTCCTATTACGACTATTACCAGCCGGAAGCCTATGTTCCGCAAACCGATACGTTTATCGAGAAAGACACCTCGATCAATGCCGAGGTGGAACGGCTACGTCACAGCACCACGAATTCGTTGCTGTCGCGCCGTGACGTCATTGTTGTGTCGACTGTCTCGTGTATTTATGGTTTGGGTTCGTCAGAGGAGTACCTCGAGGCGATGCTCCCGCTTCAGGTGGGTCAAAATATTTCGCGAAGCGAGATTGTCAAAAAGTTCGTTGGCATGCAGTACGAGCGCAATGACATCGACTTTTCGCGCGGTAAATTCCGTGTCCGTGGCGACACCCTCGAAATTATTCCCATGTACGAGGAACTTGCGATCCGTATCGAAATGTTCGGCGATCAGGTCGAGGCACTGTACCAGTTGCACCCCTTGACCGGCGAGGTCATTCAACAGCTTGAATCCGTTGCAGTTTTTCCGGCGACACACTATGCGGCGGGACGCGAGACGATGCAGCGCGCAATCGGCCATATCAAGGATGAGCTGGCAGGCCGTTTGGTGGAATTGGAATCTCAGAACAAGTTGCTCGAGGCCCAACGACTGCGGATGCGCACCACGTACGACCTCGAAATGATGGAGCAGCTGGGTTTCTGCACCGGCATCGAGAACTACTCTCGACATGTCGATGGTCGTCAGCCCGGCGAGGCGCCCAACACATTGTTGGATTATTTCCCCGATGACTTCGTCGTCATTATTGATGAGTCGCATGTCACTGTTCCCCAAATAGGTGCAATGTATGAGGGTGACGCGTCGCGCAAACGCACGCTCGTCGATTTTGGTTTCCGTCTGCCCAGCGCGATGGACAACCGCCCTTTGAAATGGCCCGAATTTCTCCACCGGGTGGGTCAGAAGGTGTATCTGTCCGCGACCCCGGGCAAATACGAGATGGGCGTAGCTGACGGCGTTGTCGAGCAGATCATCCGCCCCACAGGTTTGGTGGATCCCAAGATCGAAATCAAACCTTCAAAGGGTCAGATTGACGACCTGCTCGAGAACATTCGAATCCGTGTTGCCAAGGATGAGCGCGTACTCGTGACGACGTTGACGAAGCGCATGGCTGAAGACCTCACCGACTTCCTTCGCAATGCCGGTGTGAAGGTCGAATACTTACACAGCGATGTGGATACTTTGCGCCGTATCGAACTGTTGACGGAATTGCGTTCGGGTCGATTTGATGTGCTTGTGGGCATCAACCTTTTGCGCGAGGGCTTGGACCTTCCCGAGGTATCCCTGGTTGCAATTCTCGACGCCGATAAGGAAGGTTTCCTGCGCAGCCAGACGTCGTTGATTCAGACCATTGGCCGTGCAGCACGAAACGTTTCGGGCGAAGTTCACATGTATGCCGACAAGGTGACCGATTCCATGCGATTGGCTATTGACGAAACGGACCGCCGTCGGGCCCGCCAGGTGGAGTACAACGAGGTCAACGGCATCGACCCGCAACCTCTGCGCAAACGCATCGCGGACATCACCGAAACTCTGGCTCGCGAGGCCTATGACACCGAGGCGCTCACCGGGGGTGCCGCCGCGGACGATGACATCGAGACCGTCATCGCCAAACTCACCGAACAGATGATGTTGGCAGCACAGGAACTGAAGTTCGAGCTCGCGGCTCGTCTTCGCGACGAGGTGCACGAACTGAAGCGCACTCTCGCGCAGTCGAAGTCTTTGGGTAAACCGTAGACTCTTTCTGTGTCTATTAGTCTTGTCAGCGGCAATGCGATCAGCATCCGCGGTGCCCGAGTCCACAACCTCAAAAACGTGGATTTGGACATCCCACGTGACTCTCTGGTCGTCTTCACCGGCCTCAGTGGTTCGGGAAAATCGTCCCTGGCCTTCGATACCCTGTTTGCCGAAGGGCAGCGTCGTTACATCGAGTCGCTGTCGTCCTACGCTCGTCAGTTCCTCGGTCAAGTAGACCGTCCCGACGTTGATTTCATCGATGGGCTTTCTCCCGCGGTGTCGATTGACCAAAAATCGACAAACCGTAACCCGCGTTCGACCGTGGGTACCATCACCGAAATTTACGACTACATGCGACTGTTGTGGGCGCGCATCGGTATCCCACACTGCCCCGAGTGTGGCGAGGCGATTACCAAGCAGTCCGCTCAGCAGATTTCCGATCAACTCGCTGTACTAGATAAAGGTACCCGTTTCCAGCTATTGGCACCGATTGTGTCGGGTCGCAAGGGCGAATTCGTTGACCTCTTCAAGGACCTGTCCTCACAGGGTTACGCTCGCGCTCTGGTGGACAACGAGGTCGTGTCACTCACGGACCCGCCCGTCCTCAAAAAGACCGTCAAGCACGATATTTCGGTTGTCGTGGACCGCCTGGTTGCAGGCGGTGACGTGTCACGTCTTGTTGACTCGGTCGAAACCGCACTGCGTTTGGGCGGCGGGACGCTGGTCGTTGACTTCGTGGACACCGAGGCTCGTCGCAACTACAGCGAAAAACTTTCGTGCCCCAATCAGCACGAACTCACCCTCACCGAAATCGAACCGCGCACGTTCTCGTTCAACGCCCCGTTCGGCGCCTGTGCCGAATGCCACGGTATCGGGACGCAGTCGATGGCAGATCCTGACCTCGTTCTGGGCGATGAAACGCTGTCGATCAGCCAGGGCGTGGTGCTTCCCTGGAAGCCGGGGGGCAAGGAAAACATCTACCCCTACTTTGAACGCCTCGTGCATGGCCTGTCGTTAGACCTTGGATTCAGCCTCGATACTCCGTGGAACGAACTGGAATCGGAAATTCAGAACGCCGTCCTGTACGGCAACGACTTTGACATTGTCGTGAAATGGCGCAACCGTTTCGGACGACAGGTGTCGATGTCCCGCGGTTTCGAGGGTGTTATTCCCTATGTTGAGCGCAAGATGCTCGAAACAGATAGCGATCTCGCCAAGGAACGTTATGCGGCGTACCACCGCACGGTGTCCTGCGAGGCCTGTGGCGGCCGCCGTTTGTCGCCCGCCGTACTGGGCGTCACTATTCAGGGTCGGTCAATTTCGGAAATCTGTGACATGAGCCTCGAGGAATCGCACGAGTTCATGACCTCGCTGACGCTGTCAGATCGCGACGCCTTGGTCGCTGCGGCCGTGCTGCGCGAGATCACGGCGCGCCTTGACTTTTTGCTGCATGTCGGACTGGGGTACCTCACAATGTCCCGCGCTGCAGGAACGCTCTCAGGCGGCGAGGCGCAGCGCATTCGGCTGGCCACCCAGATCGGTGCTGGCCTCACCGGGGTTCTCTATGTTCTCGACGAGCCCTCCATCGGGCTTCACCAGCGTGACAACCGTCGCCTGATCGACACTCTCGAGCGCCTGCGCGGTCTGGGAAATACCGTTGTTGTCGTCGAACACGACGAGGACACCATTAATGCAGCGGACTGGATTGTCGACATCGGTCCCGGTGCCGGTGAACACGGTGGCGAGGTCGTTCACTCGGGTTCCGTGAAGGACCTGCTCGCCGAACCGCGGTCGCGCACTGCGGACTTCCTATCGGGACGGGCTCGAGTCAGTGACCGCGACGAACGCCGGCCCATCGATCCCGAACGCGTGCTCGTCGTGCGCGGTGCCGAGTCCAACAACCTGCGCGCTATCGATGTGACCTTCCCGCTGGGAGTCTTTGTGGCCGTCACTGGTGTGTCCGGCTCGGGAAAGTCGTCTCTCGTCAACGACATCCTGTATCGGGTTCTGGCCAACCGACTCAACCGGGCGAAGAACGTTCCGGGTCGGCACAAGGGCGTAGACGGCATCGACCAGCTCGACAAGGTCGTGCACATCGATCAGGCGCCGATTGGTCGTACACCGCGATCCAACCCCGCGACCTACACCGGTGTTTTCGACAAAATTCGTACTCTGTTCGCGGAAACTCCCGAGGCCCGCGAGCGCGGATACGGCCCCGGCCGTTTTTCGTTCAACGTCAAGGGCGGTCGCTGCGAACACTGTGCGGGCGATGGAACCATCAAGATTGAGATGAACTTCCTGCCCGATGTCTATGTCGAGTGCGAGGAATGCCACGGCCAGCGTTACAACCGTGAAACCCTGACCGCTCGGTACAAGGGCAAGTCGATCGCCGATGTCCTCAACATGCCGATCGAGGAAGCCGAACGCTTCTTCGAGCCGATCACGTCGATTCATCGTTTCATGAAGACTCTGTGCGATGTCGGGCTGGGTTACGTCCGTCTGGGGCAATCGGCAACGACATTGTCCGGCGGTGAGGCCCAACGCGTCAAATTGGCGACCGAGCTGCAGAAGCGATCCACCGGCCGCACCGTCTATGTTCTCGACGAACCGACGACGGGACTGCACTTTGACGATGTGCGCAAGCTGCTCGAGGTCCTGCACACGCTCGTCGATAAGGGCAATTCGGTCATCACGATTGAACACAACCTCGATGTCGTGCGATCCGCCGATTACCTCATCGATATGGGGCCCGAGGGCGGAAGCGGTGGTGGCCTCGTCATTGCCGAGGGCACACCTGAACAGGTCGCCGCTGTACCCACCTCGCACACCGGTCGTTTCCTCGCAGAAATGCTCTGATGACCGTGTCCACGGAATGGCACCCGAAACCTCGGCAGATTCCCACGGACCCGGGCGTCTACAGATTTTTTGACGCCGATGGACGGATTCTGTACGTGGGCAAGGCCAAAAACCTGCGCAACCGTCTCTCGACGTACTTCCATTCGTCATCGTCGATGTTGCAGCGTACACAGCGCATGGTGGCGACCGCTCGTCGCGTTGATTGGAATGTTGTCGGATCCGAGCTCGAGGCGTTGCACCTCGAATTCACATGGATCAAGGAATTCAAACCCCCGTTTAACATTCAGTTTCGCGACGACAAGGGGTATCCCTATCTGGGCCTGTCGATGGGGGAAGAATTTCCCCGCGCCTTTCTGGCTCGAACCCGGGACAACCCGTATTCGCAGTACTGGGGCCCATTCACCAAGGCCTGGGCTGTGCGCGAAACAATGGACATGCTGCTGACGGTGTACCCCGTTCGGTCGTGCGAAAAGGGTGTGTTCAATCGTGCGAAATCGCAGGGTCGCCCTTGCCTTCTCGGGGATATTGGGAAATGTGCGGCACCGTGTGTAGACAGAGTCAGTGCGGCCGAGCATCGAAAAATCGCCGAGGGCTTTGCTCAATTCATGACCCGACAGGATTCTTCCGTTGTCGAGGAGCTTGACCGGACCATGCGCGAGGCGTCGGCCGAGATGGACTTCGAACGCGCCGCGAAGCTTCGTGACCAGCGCAACGCTCTCATGTCGATTATGGAGAGGTCGGCCGTGGTACTGGCCGAGGACCTCGACATCGACGTCATGGGTTTCGCGACGAGCGAGCTGGCCGCCTCGTTGCATATTTTCCACGTGAGAGCGGGCCGTGTACGGGGAGTGCGCAGCTGGAATGTCGACACCGAACTGGAACTCGATCCCGCTGTTGTCCTCGAACACGCCATCGAGCTGGCCTACGATTCCGAGGTTCCTCCCGCGCTCATTGATGTCCCATTCCTGCCGGAATCCTCCGAGGCACTCACCGCACTGTTGTCGGAGAAGCGCCGTGGTGCGGGGCTCCGAAGCGGTGTCAAAATGTCGACACCGCACCGTGGTGACCGCGCAACGCTGCTGGAGTCCGTCAACAAAAATGCCGCACTCAATTTGGCCGAATATCAGCTCAAGCGTTCCGTCGATTTCACCGCCCGATCACAGGCGCTCGAGGACTTGCGGGATGCGCTGGGAATGTCGCAGGCTCCTCTGAGGTTCGAGTGCTTCGACGTGTCCCATCTCGGGGGGACCGACATTGTGGGGTCGCACGTCGTTTTCGAGGAGGGCCTGCCCCTCAAGGACGCCTACCGTCACTTTGCGATTGCCGATGCCACCGATGACACCGACGCCATGTACCAACTCGTGTCCCGCCGTTTGGCCAAGCTGTCGGACGAATTACCGTCGATGCGGTACCCGACAACGATGCTGCTGATTGATGGGGGACAACCCCAGGTGGCCGCAGCGGCTCGGGCGCTCCGCGATTCGGGAATTCCCGGCCTCACGGTGTGTGGCATTGCCAAACGGCTCGAGGAATTGTGGCTACCGGACAGCGACTATCCCGTGATTCTCGGTCGGTCGAGCGAGGCGCTGTTTCTCGTTCAACGGGCTCGCGACGAATCGCACCGTTTTGCGCTTCGGTATCAAACCACGAAACGCAAGCGTGTTCTCACCACGGCGTTGCACGATATTCCGGGACTGGGGGAGCGTCGCGTCCGTGAGCTCTTGGCAGCGTTCGGCAGCCCGACGGCCTTGCGCAAGGCCACCGCTGACGAAGTTTCCCGCGTCCCAGGAATTGGTCCCGCGCTAGCCGAACGGATCGTTTCCGCGCTGGCTCGTGACACTGAAAATGGGTAGTCTGACAGTGATGACTGAGACACAACACGCCCACATAACTATTGTGACCGGCATGTCCGGGGCTGGACGTTCGACCGCTGCCCATGCGCTCGAGGACCGCGGCTGGCGCGTTATCGACAACCTTCCGCCCGAGCTGCTCTCGTCCCTCGTTGATCTGGCAACGTACCCGGGCTCAACAATGAACCGACTGGCGATTGTCGTGGATGTTCGCGGTGGGGACAGCTTTGCGCGCGTTGCCGCCGAGATCGAAAAGTTAAAGTCCACGGTGCCGGTTCGACTGGTCTTTCTCGATGCGACGGATGCCGCCTTGGTACGACGATTCGAGTCCGTCCGACGGCCGCACCCTCTGCAAATGAATGGCACGATTTTGGACGGCATTGCCGCCGAACGTTCGGCACTGGCGGAACTTAGAGACCTCGCCGACGTCGTCCTCGACACCACAGACCTCAACATTCACCAGTTGACCACGCTGGTTCACAACACGTTCCGCGAGGACGAGGTGCCCGATCTGACGCTCGTCATCGAATCTTTTGGTTTCAAAAACGGCATGCCCGTGGACGCGGATTTCGTCGCCGACGCACGGTTTTTGCCCAACCCGTTCTGGTCCGAACACCTGCGTCACGAGACCGGACTCAACCCCGAGGTTCAGGCCTTCGTCTTGGGGCAGCCGGATGTCGAACAGTACCTCGCGGGAATCATGACCATGCTCACCCCAGTGTTGCGGGGATACACACGCGAAAATAAGCGTCATTCCACTATCGCGGTAGGCTGTACGGGAGGAAAACACCGCAGCGTTTCGATTGTGGAGGAACTCGCTCGCCGGCTCTCTACTGTTCCGGGAGTTGCGGTCTCCATTAAACACCGAGACCTGGGTCGTGAATAGGACAGCATGAGCCACACAGAAGAAAAGCTGGCGACATCTATCAAGGATGAAATCGCCGCAATTGACGAGACGAACCCCGCAGTTCGCCTCGCCGAATTGAGCACCGCTTTGCGCTTCGCCGGTGGCCTGCACCTGATCTCGGGAAAGATTGCCGTCGAGGCGGAATTTGACCACAAGGCCACGGCTACACGCATGCGCAACCTCGTGCACAGTCACTTTGGGTTCACCAGCGCGGCGGCCATCTCGGGCCCCACGTCCGCCAAAAAGTTTGAAACCTACATCGTCCGCGTCGCCGACAACGGCGAAACCCTCGCCCGTCACACCGGCCTGTTGGATTCCCGACGACGTCCCGTTCGTGGTCTGCCGAACAAGCTGACCACCGCACACCCTGCCGAGTTGATCGGCGTTCTGCGCGGTGCGTTCCTCGCGCGAGGCACCATGACTGACCCCGGCCGTGCACAGTTCATCGAATTCGTTGCCCCGACGAATGAGGCCGCGATGGCGCTGGTCGGAGCCTGTGGCCGTGTCGGAATCTCGGCGAAGTCCCGCGATGTTCGCGGTGGTTTCCGCGTCGTCATCCGCGAAGCCGACGCCGTTGGCCAGTTTCTGCTCGTGTGTGGCGCGCTAAACAGCCTCACGACCTGGCAGGAAGTGCGAAACCGACGTGAGGTTCGTGCCAACGCCAACCGTCTCGTCAACTTTGATGACGCCAACCTGCGCCGCAGCGCCCAGGCGGCAGTCGCCGCGTGCACCCGCGTGGAACGCGCGTTCGACATCCTCGGTGACACGATTCCTGAGCACCTTGCGTATGCAGGTCGCTTGCGTCTCGAGCACCGTGAGGCGAGCCTCGATGAATTGGGCCACTTCGCCGATCCCGTCATGACGAAGGACGCGGTTGCCGGCCGCATCCGCCGCCTTCTGGCGCTGGCGGACAAGCACGCCAAGGACAATGGTTTGCCCACCACCGATTTCGGTGTTGACCCCGAAGTTTAAGCAACAACCCAACAGAAAAGGAATCACTCATGGCTGTGTACACACTTCCTGAACTCCCGTACGACTACGCGGCACTCGAGCCCAGCATCTCGGCGCGCATTATGGAACTCCACCACTCGAAGCACCACGCCGCCTATGTGGCCGGAGCAAACGGTGCACTCGACAAGCTTGCCGAGGCGCGCGACAACGGTGATTTCGCAAACATCAACCGCCTCGAGAAGGACCTCGCGTTCCACCTCGGTGGCCACATCAACCACAGCATCTTCTGGACGAACCTCACTCCCGAGTCGCAGGAACGACCCGAAGGCGAACTTGCCGCCGCGATCGACGAGTTCTTTGGTTCGTTCGACAAATTCGTCGCCCACTTCAACGCTGCTGCCCTGGGGATCCAGGGGAGCGGTTGGGCTGTTCTGTCCTGGGATCCCGTGGGCAAGCGACTCGTTATCCAGCAGATGTTCGACCAGCAGGCCAACATGGCTCAGGCGACCATCCCCGTGCTCCAGCTCGACATGTGGGAGCACGCTTTCTACCTCGACTACCAGAACGTCAAGGGTGACTATGTTGCCGCATTCTGGAACATCGTGAACTGGGAAAATGTTGCACAACGATTCGATGTCGCTCGTGCACAGGCCTCCGGTCTTTTGCTACTCTCTTAAGTAGCAACGTGGCGGGGTTAACACTCGTCACGTCTTTTTATTTCCACCACCGCAATCTCTGCGAATAACTAAGGAATCACGTGAGCGTAAAAATCGGTATTAACGGCTTTGGCCGTATCGGACGTAACTACCTCCGCGCCGCTCTTGCACAGGGCAGCAACCTCGAAATCGTCGCTGTTAATGACCTTTCGGACACCAAGTCTTTGGCACACCTCCTCAAGTACGACTCGATCACCGGTCGTCTGGACGCCACCGTCAGCCACGACGAGAACCACGTCATCGTGAACGGCCACAAGATCAAGGTCCTGGCCGAGCGCAACCCCGCCGACCTCCCCTGGGGCGAGCTGGGTGTCGACATCGTCATCGAGTCGACCGGTCGTTTCACCAACGCCACCGACGCTGTCAAGCACATCGAAGCCGGAGCCAAGAAGGTCATCATCTCGGCACCCGCAACCGGTGAGGACGCGACCTTCGTTATCGGTGTTAACCACACCGACTACGACCCCGCCGCGCACCACATCATCTCGAATGCATCGTGCACCACGAACTGCCTCGCCCCTCTCGCCAAGGTCTTCAACGACAACTTTGGCATCGAGCAGGGTCTGATGACCACCGTTCACGCATACACCGCAGACCAGAACCTGCAGGACGGCCCCCACAGCGACCTGCGCCGTTCGCGTGCAGCTGCTGTCAACATCGTTCCCACCTCGACCGGTGCAGCAAAGGCCATCGGCCTCGTTCTGCCCGAGCTCAAGGGCAAGCTCGACGGCTACGCACTGCGCGTTCCCGTCCCCACCGGGTCGATCACCGACCTCACTGTGACCACCAAGACTCCGGTCACCGTCGAGGAAATCAAGGCTGCGTTCAAGGCCGCCGCGGAATCCGGACCCCTCAAGGGCATCCTGCTCTACACCGAGGACGAGATTGTTTCCTCGGACATCGTCACCGACCCTCACTCGTCGATCTTCGACGCTGGCCTGATCAAGGTTCTGGGCAACCAGGTCAAGATCTCGTCGTGGTACGACAACGAGTGGGGCTACTCGAACCGTCTCGTTGACCTGACGGAATACGTGGCAGAACGCCTCTAATGACACTGCGCACTCTCGACACTCTCGGAGACCTCACGGGCAAGACCGTTTTGTTGCGGTGTGACTTCAACGTCCCACTCGACAACGGCGTCATCACGGATGACGGACGTATTCGTGCGTCGCTGCCCACCATTGCACGACTGATCGAGGGGGGCGCCGCGGTAATCGCGGTGTCCCACCTTGGTCGCCCCGATGGCGCACCCGATGCGCGGTATTCACTGGCTCCCGTCGCAGCACGACTGGGTGAGCTCCTCGGCTCTCCCGTCGCTTTTGCCTCGGATACCGTTGGTGAATCCGCAGCACAACAGCGCGCATCGCTGGCCGCGGGGGAGGTGCTGGTTCTCGAGAACCTGCGTTTCGACCCCCGCGAGACGTCGAAGGTCGAATCCGAGCGTGTCGAGTTTGCGGCTCTTTTGACTTCCGGTATTGACGCCATGGTGTCCGATGGCTTCGGCGTTGTTCACCGCAAGCAGGCCAGCGTGTTCGAGTCGGCCCAGGCCGTTCCCTCCGCAGCCGGTTTGCTGGTCGCCGCCGAACTCGACGTCCTGGCTCGTCTGACGGTGACACCCGAACGCCCCTACACGGTGATTCTCGGCGGTTCCAAGGTCTCGGACAAGCTGGGCGTGATCGAGCACCTGTTGCCCCACGTTGACCGCATTCTGGTCGGCGGAGGCATGCTCTTCACCTTCCTCGCGGCCGAGGGCTATGCTATCGGCTCCTCGCTCTGCGAGAAGGATCAGATCGACACGGTACAGCGTTACATGGCCGAAGCAGCCGAACGCGGCGTGGACATTGTTATTCCCACCGATGTCGTGGTCGCGTCTAAATTTGGTGCCGATGCGGAACACGTCGTCCGCGCCGTCGACGCCATCGAGGACACTCCCTTCGGATCCTCGGGTTTGGGTCTCGACATCGGCCCCGAGACCGCCGCTCGTTTTGCTGACGTAATCGCCAGCTCAAAGACGGTGTTCTGGAACGGCCCCATGGGTGTGTTTGAAATACCCGCCTTTGCAGAGGGAACCCGTACCGTTGCTCAGGCCCTGAGCACCGTCGATGGTCTCGGAGTCGTGGGTGGTGGCGATTCCGCCGCGGCCGTTCGTATCCTCGGTTTCGACGAGTCTGCATTCGGACACATTTCCACCGGTGGTGGAGCAAGCCTCGAATTCCTCGAGGGTAAGAAACTTCCCGGACTGGAGGTCCTTGGATGGTAAAGCGCACGCCCCTGATTGCGGGCAACTGGAAGATGAACTTCGACCACCTGCGGTCGATTGCCTTTGTGCAAAAACTCGGGTGGACTCTGAAGGACGCCAAGCACAGCTCGGCCGACGTCGAGGTCGTGGTGTTCCCTCCGTTCACCGATCTGCGTTCGGTACAGACCACAATCTCGAGCGATAAGATCGACATTCGTTTCGGCGCTCAGGACCTGTCGCCCTTCGATTCGGGTGCTCACACCGGTGATATCTCGGGCGAATTCCTCGCCAAGTTGGATTGTTCGTACGTCATCATCGGACACTCCGAACGTCGAATGGATCACCACGAATCGGACGAGATCGTAGCGCAGAAGACTCTCGCGGCCCTCAAGCACGGGCTCGTTCCCGTGATTTGCGTGGGAGAAACCAGCGAAGACCTCGAGAAGTTTGGCGCCTCGGCCGTTCCCGTGGGTCAGCTTCGCCACGTTTTGGAACAGATCCCTGCTGACTCAGACATTGTCGTAGCGTACGAGCCCGTGTGGGCGATCGGTTCCGGCCAGGCCGCAACACCGCAGCAGGCCCAGGAAGTCTGTGCAGCTCTGCGTCAGACCATCGCCGAAGCACACACACCGGAACAGGCCGCCGCGACCCGCGTTCTCTACGGTGGCAGCGTCAAGGCTCAGAACATCGCACTGTTCATGCGCGAATCCGACGTTGACGGAGCGCTTGTCGGTGGTGCCAGCATGGACATCGACGAGTTCTCGGCCATCGTCCGATTCCCGTCACACGTCACAACCGTCTAAACTACTAACGACTCTGTAAGGGACGGGTATGGATATTCTTTTCATCATTCTGCAAGTGGTTCTGGCTATCACCAGCCTGCTGCTGACCATGACAATTCTGTTGCACCGCGGACGCGGCGGCGGCTTGTCGGACATGTTCGGCGGTGGCGTGGGGTCCAACCTCGGATCCAGCGGTGTTGCGGAGCGTAACCTCAACCGTCTGACCGTCGTGATTGCACTTCTGTGGATCGCGTCCATCGTCACCATCGGACTCTTCGTCCGCTTCGAATTGGTCTAGGGGTACACAATGGCTGGCGGAAACGCAATTCGCGGTACCCGTGTGGGCAGTGGCCCCATGGGTGAAAAAGACCACGGTATGCATGCAGACCGTATCGAGGTTTTCTATTGGGACGCCATGGGCAACGAAACGGTTCGTTACTATGCTGCCGATGTCCCCGAGGAAGAAATTCCCGAAATCATCGACTCACCGACCACTGGTCTTCCCGCCGGTCGGGACAAGGCTAACCCTCCTCAGGTTGCAAAGACCGAGCCGTATAAGACGCACCTCGCGTACGTCAAGGAACGTCGCACCGACGAGGAAGCCGTCCAGATCCTGGACGATGCACTCGCCCGCCTGCGTGAAAAGCGCGGTTACGGTCCTCAGGGCTAAACCCTTCAGCTCTTGTCCGGCCCTATTGCTGTCGGGCTAAGAAAGCTCTGATGCCGCGGCCGCATCAGCAAAAACAACAGTTTCGTCTATCCCTGCGAGTAGCACGGCGGGAGTGGTGTCGGCCTCGTTGTTCATCAATCGGCGCACGGCATCGGCCTTGTCTTCACCAGCGCAAACAATCCATACTTTGCGCGCGGAATTCAACGCATCAAACGTCAACGACAGTCGTTCCGGCGGCGGCTTGGGCGAATTCCGAACCGCGATGACCGTTCCCGTCCCGTGATCGAATCCGGGAAACAAACTGGCAACATGACCGTCAGGACCAATCCCGCACAGTGCTACATCGGCGGAAAAACCTGCGGGAAAAACTTCGGTGAGTTCCTGTTCGAAAGCGACGGCCGCGTCGTCGACGCTGAGTCCACCATCCGAGGACGGAAATCGCACCACGAGGCTCGGGTCCAACGGAATCTGACGCAGAAGGGCGGCATCGGCCTGTTCGTCATTTCGGTCCGCGTGACCTGTGGGAACGTATCGTTCGTCACCCCACAGCACTCGTACACGGTCCCAGGGTACATTCGCGCAATCTGCGGATTCAGCGACCGCACGGAGTGACCCGATTCCCACCGTTCCACCGGTCAGCACGACGGTGCAGATGTCGGTGCGCTCGAGTACGGACATGATTTCGGCAATCAACGCCTCGGCCACGGTTGCTTCGACAGCCGGCCGATCTGCCAGCACCCGTAATTCCCGCATGTTAGATCGAGGTGTTTTCGGCCAACAACGCGGGCATGCCCTCGACCAGTACTCGACCAAACACGACGTCGGGGTCCAAACGTCGAAGTTCCTCGGCGATACAGTCACCGAGAGTGCGCAGCGGGAGCGATATGACGTGGTCGGGCTGTCCAGGCTGCAGCAAGCGAGCAAAACCGGGTTCGGTGCGCTCGAGTACCACGGACCCATCCTCACGAACGATTTCGGCGCGCATAATGCTGCCCATTTCATTCGGTTCGGACAGTTCGAGAGTGACGGGGACGGCAAGTGCGGCACGTAACCACGCCGCCAACAGAATAGGCGAGGACGAATCCTGAGCACCCGAGACCTTGGCCGACAGAATGGGGGATTGCTGTGACGAATCCAGGGCAGCGGCCAGCTGGGCGCGCCACAGGGTGATTCTCGTCCAGCCCAAATCGACATCGCCCGGAACATAGCAGCGGGTCATGATGTCGAGAAGTTCCAATGGGTTGGTCGCGGTGATGGTGTCCGCAATGCGGTGCCCCGCGACCTGACCCAGCGAGGTGCCCGCCATGTTCTCGGGGCAGGTATCGGGCCACCAGGCCACCATCGGTGCGTCGGGCAGCAGAAGGCCATTGATGAGGCCCTGTGGGTCGCCCATCATGTCTCCCGAGCCGCGCAAGATGATGACCTCAGAAGCACCGGCGTCACCACCCAGACGAATTTCGGAGTCCAAAACGTTTTCGAGGCCTCCTGCGGTGACCTCGCTCAGTACGATGATGCGCATGGGGTGCTCTCGGGACGCCTCGTTCGCCGCTGCGATGACCTGTTCTTCCTTGTCGTGAGTCGTTGTGATGACCAGCGTCAAGACGCGACCCAGCGCAACGGCTCCGCCTTCGTCGCGTGCACGCTGAAGTTCCTTGAGGATTCGGGCGATTGTGGTGTGGGGCAGAGTGATGATCATGGACGACGCCATTCCCTTCCATCGCGACGCAGCAGGTCGTGCGCCGATTCGGGACCCCACGATCCCGGTGCATATTGTTCGGGCTTGCCCGCGGTTGCCCAGAATTCCTCGATGGGGTCGAGGATCTTCCACGAGAGTTCTACTTCCTCGTGACGGGGGAAGAGGGGCGGATCGCCCAGAAGGACATCGAGGATGAGGCGTTCGTAGGCCTCGGGGCTCTCCTCGGTGAACGCGTGGCCATACCCAAAGTCCATGGTGACATCGCGAACCTGCATGCCCGCGCCGGGAATTTTTGAACCAAAGCGCATGGTCACACCCTCGTCGGGCTGTACGCGAATGACCAAGGCGTTTTCGCCGAGACTCGAGGTCTGGCTTGCCTCAAACAGGGTCTGCGGAGCACGCTTGAACACCACGGCGATCTCGGTCACACGGCGGCCCAGTCGCTTGCCTGCGCGCAAATAGAACGGCACGCCGTTCCAACGACGGTTGTTGATGTTGAGGCGCATTGCGGCGTAGGTCTCGGTGATGGATTCGGGGTTCATGCCGTCTTCGTCCAGGAAACCTTCGACGAAATGTCCGCCCTGCCAACCCGAGGCGTACTGTCCGCGAGCGGTTCCCGTAGCCAGGTCTTCGGGGAGGGTAACCGAGGCGAGAACCTTTTCCTTCTCAGCTCGCAAATCTGCGGCATCGAACGAGGCAGGTTCTTCCATGGCGGTCAACGCCAGAAGCTGCAACAGGTGGTTCTGAATCACGTCACGTGCGGCGCCAATTCCGTCGTAATAACCAGCGCGGCCACCCACTCCGATGTCCTCGGCCATGGTGATCTGTACGTGGTCTACGTAGTTGGCGTTCCAAATGGGTTCATAGAACATGTTGGCAAAACGCAGCGCCAAAATGTTCTGGACGGTTTCCTTGCCCAAATAGTGGTCGATGCGGAAAACCGAGTCGGCGGGGAACACCGATTCGACGACATTGTTCAGTTCGCGAGCCGTCTGAAGATTGTCACCGAAGGGCTTTTCGATAACGACGCGACGCCACTCATTGTCGTTGGGTGCTGCGAGTCCCGAGCGGCGCAACTGTTCTGTGACGAGCGGGAATGAACGGGGAGGAATCGACAAGTAGAAGGCATGGTTGCCCATGGTGCCGCGTTCGCGGTCGAGTTCCTTGACGGTCTCGGTGAGCCGATCAAATGCTGCATCGTCGTCAAAATCGCCCATGACAAAACGGATTCCAGCTGACAACTGACGCCAGACGTCCTCACGGTACGGGGTTCGGGCGTACTGCTTGACCGATTCGTGGACGACCTCCATGAAGTCCTCGTTGGACCATTCGCGACGAGCGAAGCCAACCAGCGCAAAACCCGGGGGTAGCAAGCCCCGGTTTGCCAAGTCATACACAGCGGGAAGCAGTTTCTTACGCGACAGGTCTCCGGTCACACCGAAAATTACGAGGCCCGATGGTCCCGCGATTCGGTTGAGGCGACGATCATCGGGATCGCGTAGGGGATTGACGTTCTCCATTCGTTACGCCGTTACGCCACAGGCCGACTGAACCGCGGCAAGGCCCGCAGCGTCACGCACGGTCAACGTCAGAACGGGACGACCGTGTGCGGCAAGTACGTTCGCGTCGCCCTGGGCCTGTGCCGAGATAAGTTCACCGAAGGTGAAGGGGCGGCCGGGGATGTCCAGATCGGTGGATTCCACTCGAACGATCTGCAGGAAGGCTCCCTGCAAAGGGCCTCCCTTGTGATACTGACCGGTTGAGTGCAGGAAGCGGGGGCCCCAACCGAACGTCACGGGACGCTCACTGGACTGTGCCAGCGTGTTGCGGATGTCTTCCAGTCCGGACTCGGCCTCACGGTCGGCATAAACGTGTACGGCAAGGTACCCGTCAGATGCCAGTTCGCCCAACAGTCCGGCGATGGCGCCGTTCAGGTTCGTGTCTGCTGGCGTGAATCCCAGTGCGGAAATTTCGACACCCAGGTCCGTTGCCAGCACGGACAATGGCTCAGGCGTTGAATCCAGCAACGAACGCGCGGCGATCTTTGCAGACTCGACGTCGGGCTGGTCAAAGGGGTTGATTCCCAAAATGCGTCCGGCCACAACCGTGGCAAATTCCCACAACAGCAGCTGTGCACCCAGTGATGCGGCAACGACAACATCGTCGCCGTGAGCGTCGCGGATTTCGTCGGTGATGTGCACAACGACCGTATCGGCCCAGTGGGCTCGCAGTTCCGGTGCGTCCTCGTCAACGACGACGGGCAGAATACCGGTCGACAATTTTCCGGTCGATTCGGCGACGAGCTGTTCAATCCAGTCACCGATACCTACGATGCTTGACTCGGCGGCATCGATGATCATTTTGTCTCGGCGGGGCGAGGTCGCGGACATTGCGGCTCCGAGAATGAGCCCGGGGTTCACTTCATCATCCGCGACGAGCAGGGGAAGAGCGTCGTCCGCTTCGTCCAGAAGGGCCTCGATGTCCACACCGGCAAGCCCCGAGGGGACCAAGCCAAATGCGGTGAGTGCGGAATAACGTCCGCCTACCTCGGGGTCCGCGTTAAACACGCGGTACCCAGTGTCGCGAGAGGCGACATCGAGGGGTGAGCCCGGATCGGTCACGATGACAATTCGCGACAGCGGGTCGATCTCGGCGGCGGCGAAGGCTGCTTCAAAGATGCGCTTCTGGCTGTCCGTCTCGGCGGTTGATCCCGACTTGGACGACACAACGACAACAGTTTCGTCGATTCGGTCCTCGACCACGCGACGGACCTGGGCAGGGTTGGTGGAATCCAGCACAACAAGTTCCACACCAGCGGTCTTTGTGATGACCTCGGGTGCCAGGGATGAACCGCCCATTCCGCAGAGGACAACTCGGTTCATGCCCCGTGCACGGAATTCGTCACGCAGTTCGAGGATCGACTCGACGAGCGCACGAGAGTTTTCGCTGGCGTGAACCCAGCCGAGGCGAATTGACGCTTCGGGTTGCGCTTCAATACCCCAGAGGCTGGAATCCCGTGCGCCGATGCGCGACGCCACACCATCCGCGACGAGGTCACGCACAACGGCTTGAGCGGCGAGTGACGCACCGCTCACGCTGATGTTCATCGAGCGCCCTCCATCGTCGCTGTGACGATGTCCAACAGTTCGTTCCAGGACACGATGAACTTGTCGACGCCTTCACGCTCGAGCAGTTCGGTCACGTCAGCAATCGAGATTCCGACGGCTTCAATCTGTGCGAGAACGGTACGAGCTTCCTCGTATGTCCCGGAAATCGTGTCCCCGGTAATTACTCCGTGGTCAAAGGTCGCATCCAGCGTCTTTTCCGGCATGGTGTTCACAGTGTCTGCCGCCGCAAGTTCCGTCACATACGTGGTGTCGGGCATCGAAGGGTCCTTGACACCGGTGGATGCCCACAGGGGACGCTGGCGGTTTGCCCCGGCTGCGAGAAGTGCGGTGGCGCGATCGGTTGAGAACTTCGATTCAAAGAGCTCGTAGGCCAGTCGTGCGTTGGCGACGGCTGCCTTGCCCTTGAGCGCAAGAGCGCTTTCCGTACCCAACGCGGTCAGTCGCTTGTCGATTTCGGTGTCAACACGTGACACGAAGAACGAGGCTACGGAGTGAATAGTCGACAGGTCGTGGCCGTTCTTCTGAGCCAATTCGAGGCCAGCCAGGTAGGCGTCAATAACCTCGGAGTGGCGCTCGATGCTGAAAATCAGGGTGACGTTGACACTGATTCCTTCGCCAATTACGGCGGTGATGGCGGCAAGGCCCTCCTTGGTCGCGGGAATCTTGATCATCACGTTCTCGCGGTCAACTGTTGCGAACAGTTCCTTCGCCTGAGAAATCGTGGTGTCCGTATCAAAAGCCAGGTGAGGTTCCACCTCGATGGATACGCGTCCATCGCGACCGTGGGTGCGGTCATAGATGGGGCGGAAAATGTCACAGGCTGCCGCCACGTCGTCCGTGGTGGCAGCGAACACGGCATCAGTCACGGAACCGCCGGAGGCTGCAACTTCACGAATTTGTTCCGCATAGGTCGAGCCAGTGGCGATCGCCGCGGCAAAGATCGTGGGGTTGGTGGTGACACCGACAACGTTGCGTTCGGCAATCAGGGTCTGAAGTGAGCCCGACTGGATGCGGTCGCGGGACAGGTCGTCAAGCCAGATCGATACGCCGATTTCGCTCAACTGCTGGGTGGGGGTGGTCACGGTGTGATCCTCTCGTTATCGGGAAATCGAAGTCTGAGCTGCCGCTGCGACAGCTTCGGGTGTGATGCCAAACTCACGGAAAAGGGTCTGGAAGTCTGCGGATGCACCGAAGTGTTCGATGGATACTGATTCACCGCGAGCGCCGACGTACTTGTTCCAGCCCAGTGCCAAACCGGCCTCGACCGATACACGGGCGGTCACAGCCTGTGGCAGCACAGACTCACGGTAGGTGTCGTCCTGTTCGTCGAACCATTCCAGGCACGGTGCCGAGACAACTCGTGCGCCAATTCCGCGTTCGGCGAGAATTTCGCGGGCTTCAACGGCTACGCCAACCTCGGATCCCGTGGCAATCAAAATGACGTCGATTTTGCCAGTGGGGGAGTCGATCAGCGTGTACGCACCTCGAGCAGTGAGAGATGCGGGAGCGAATGAGGATTCGCCTGCCTTTTCTGAACGGTCATAGACCGGCAGGTTTTGACGCGACAGGGCGATGCCTGCCGGACCTTCGCGGCGCTCCAGGATGGTCTTCCATGCGTATGCTGTTTCGTTTGCGTCCGCGGGTCGGACCATGTCGAGGCCGGGGATTGCACGCAAGGTTGCCAGCTGTTCGATGGGCTGGTGAGTGGGGCCGTCTTCGCCCAGTGCCACAGAATCGTGAGTCCACACGAAGATGGACGGGGTCTTCATCAGAGCGGCGAGACGCACAGCGGGACGCATGTAGTCGCTGAAGATCAGGAAGGTTCCGCCGAACGAACGGGTCTTGCCGTGCAGGCTGATGCCGTTGAGGATCGAACCCATCGCGTGTTCGCGGATACCGAAGTGCAACACTCGTCCGTACTGAGATCCGGTCCAGTGTTCCGTCGAGTGTTCTGCGGGCACAAATGAGCGAGCACCGTTGATTGTGGTGAGGTTGGATTCAGCAAGGTCTGCGCTTCCACCCCACAGTTCGGGCATCACTGCGGCGATGGCGTTGATGACCTTTCCGCTCGCTGCGCGTGTTGCGAGCGAAGTTCCCGCTTCGAATACGGGCAGTGCAGCCTCGAGTTCAGCCGGCAGCTCGCCCTTTTCCATACGATCCAGAAGCGCGGCCTCGGTGGGGTTCGAGCCCTTCCACGCGTCAAATGACTTCTGCCATTCAGCGCGAACGGCTGCGGCACGATCGGCCAGCGAACGAGTGTGCGCGAGGACGTCGTCGGGAACAACGAATGTTTCGGCGGTGTCCCAACCAAGAGCGGCCTTGGTTCCCGATGCTTCGTCCGAACCCAGAGCGGATCCGTGAATCTTGCCGGTGTTCTGCTTGGTGGGTGCAGGGTAACCGATGATGGTCTTGAGAACGATCAGGGTGGGCTGTGCTGTCACTGCCTTGCCCGCCTCGATGGCTGCATAGAGAGCGGGAACGTCCTCGACATAACCCGATTCGGTGCGCCATGACACCTCGCGAACGTCCCAACCATACGAGCGGTACCGCGCGGCGACGTCCTCCGTGAAGGCGATGTCTGTATCGTCCTCGATCGAAATCTGGTTCGAGTCATAGATGACGGTTAAGTTGCCCAGTTGCTGGTGTCCGGCGAGCGACGATGCCTCAGCGGTGACACCTTCCTGCATGTCGCCGTCACCACAGATGACATAGACGTGGTGGTCAAATGGGCTCTGGCCTTCGGGGGCGTCTGCGTCAAAGAGTCCACGTTCGAAACGTGCTGCGTAGGCCATGCCTACAGCGGATGCGAGGCCCTGACCCAGAGGACCTGTGGTGATTTCCACTCCGGCAGTGTGGCCAAATTCAGGGTGACCGGGGGTCTTCGAGCCCCATGTGCGGAACGACTTGAGGTCGTCGAGTTCCAGGCCGAACCCACCGAGGAACAACTGGGTGTACTGAGTCAGAGACGAATGTCCGATCGACAGCACGAAACGGTCGCGACCGATCCATGCGGTGTCCTGGGGGTCGTGTCGCATGACCTTTTGGTACAGCATGTACGCGACGGGTGCCATCGACATTGCGGTGCCGGGGTGGCCGTTTCCGACCTTTTCTACGGCGTCAACGGCCAAGAGTCGTGCAGTGTCTACTGCTTTCTTGTCCAGAGCAGTCCACTCAAACGTCATGCGAAATCCCATCGTGTATCGGTTGGCTGCGGCAAACGGGGACTCATCCCGGCCGACTTTGGCACAAGCCCGATATGCACGCATTGGGTTCTCGCCAGTATACGAGAAAGGCGGTGCAAAAGTACGGATAAAGTAAACGTGTGAACGACACATCTTTGCCCTCGAATTCGGCACGCACTCGTGAACCTCGTCGCAGTGGAATTATCCGTTCATACATTGCCCTCACCAAGCCTCGGGTGATTGAACTTTTGCTCGTCACCACCGCTCCCGTCATGTTCCTCGCCGAGCGTGGTGTTCCCAATCTGTGGTTGGTTCTGGGCACGCTCGTCGGAGGAGCGTTGAGCGCGGGCAGCGCAAATACCTTCAACATGTACATCGACCGTGACATCGATATCACGATGAACCGCACCAAGGGTCGTCCCATCGTGTCCGGCGAGGTTTCGCCACGTGCCGCACTGATATTTGCCTGGATTATCGGGGTTGTCAGCATTGTTCTGCTTGCTGTCGTCGCAAATATCCTCGCTGCACTCCTGTCGCTCGCGGCAATCCTTTTTTACGTTTTTGTGTACACGCTGCTGCTCAAGCGTCGGACCGAGCAAAACATTGTCTGGGGCGGAATTGCGGGGTGTTTCCCCGTATTGATCGGCTGGTCGGCCGTCACGGGGTCACTGACCGCTGCGCCGTGGATCCTGTTTCTCGTCGTGTTCCTGTGGACACCTGCTCACTACTGGCCGCTGTCGTTGCGATACAAGGACGACTATGCGCGCGTCGAGGTCCCGATGCTCAGTGTTCTGCGTCCTCGTGTCGCCGTCGGACTGCAGGTCATTCTGTATGCATGGGCAACCGTTGCGGCGTCGTTGTTGTTGATTCCCGTCGCACCGATGGGCCCTGTGTACAGTGCTGTGGCGCTGGTTGTCGGTGGTTGGTTCATCGTCGAAACGCACCGACTTTATTCACGCGCAATGGGTGACGGCGAGGCCTCGCCGATGCGCGTGTTCCATGCCAGCAATACTTATTTGACCGCGCTATTTGTTGCTGTTGCCCTGGACCCGCTGGTCGTGCTCGCGTAAATCGCCCGAACAGTTACCGACACAATAATCATCGACAGGAATAGGTGCACGATCACCATGTCAGCCGGTAACCCCAGCTGGACTTGCAGTACACCCACGGCGATCTGTGCCACATAGGCCACCGCGACACCGGTCCATGCCGACCGCTCGTGGGCCGTGCGTGAGCGCATGAGGAGTATGGAAACGCCTAGCAACACCACAATTGCGGCTCCACGGTGCACCGTCAAGACATCGCTAAAGAAGAATCCGTTGCGCGATGCGAGGTCATCGCCGGAGTGAGGGCCCGCGCCGGTGGTCAACACACCCGCAATAATCACGGTTACAGTTGCCGCCGCAAACATCCACAGTGGGGCCGACACGTCGCGAAGCGAAGGAAGCGCGGTACTCCACACGCGCAAAACCAAGAGCGCGGACAGCGCGACGAGGATCGCGGATACGGTGAAATGCAATCCCACGACATAGGGACCCAGATCGACCCAGACGGAAACACCACCGATCAACGCCTGCAGAATGATGCCCGCAACGAGAGCGACCGAGAGGCCAAAGAGATCACGACGAGTCGATCGCAGTCCCCAGAGTGCAACAACCATTGCCAGAGCAATGAGCAACAGAGGACCAGTCAGTGTGCGATTGACGAACTCGATGATGCCGTGGATGCCCATCTCGGGCGTCGTAACGAACGAATCTGTTGTGCACAGTGGCCATTCGGGGCATCCCAACCCCGAACCCGTGACACGAACAGCGCCACCCGTCACCACGATGATGATTTCTGACACCAGCGAGGCAACGGCCAGGCCCTTGACGACTCGAGATTGCGGGGAAACGGGCAGCTGAAGAGGCATGTCACGAACTTTCACTGGGTAGACTGTCAGTGTTGAATATCGATTATCAGTCTATGTTCAGCCCCGCGGAATTTTCGCGGTCGTCGGCACGATAAACGTGTTGCAAGACGAGAAGGGATAAATAATGGGTGACATTCTCGACCGCCCCGATCTGGATGGCTTAGGCCAGTACGAGTTCGGCTGGCACGATAAGGACTCCGCCGGCGAGACCGCGGAACGTGGCATTAACCGTGGCGTTGTCGAACGTATTTCCCGCCTCAAGGACGAACCCCAGTGGATGCTGGAGCGCCGCCTCAAGGCACTGGAAATCTTTGAGCGGAAGCCTATGCCCAACTGGGGCGCCGACCTCAGCGACATTGATTTTGACAACATCAAATACTTCGTGCGTTCGACCGAACGTCAAGCCCAGTCATGGGAAGACCTGCCCGAGGACATTCGCAAGACCTATGAGCGTCTGGGAATCCCCGAGGCGGAACGTCAGCGTCTCGTCGCGGGCGTTGCGGCGCAGTACGAGTCCGAGGTTGTGTATCACCAGATTCGCGAAGACCTTGAACAGCAGGGCGTAATCTTCCTCGACACCGACACGGCGTTGAAAGAGCACCCCGAGATTTTCAAGGAACATTTCGGCACAATCATCCCGTCGGGTGACAACAAGTTCTCGGCGTTGAACACCGCGGTGTGGTCCGGTGGTTCGTTCGTCTACGTCCCCAAGGGTGTCCACGTCGAAATCCCCTTGCAGGCCTACTTCCGAATCAACACCGAGAACATGGGTCAGTTCGAGCGAACCCTCATCATCGCCGACGAAGGCTCTTACGTTCACTACATTGAGGGCTGCACCGCACCGATTTACAAGTCGGATTCGCTGCATTCGGCCGTCGTCGAAATCATCGTGAAAAAGAACGCTCGCGTCCGTTACACGACCATTCAGAACTGGTCCACCAACGTGTACAACCTGGTGACGAAGCGTGCCGTTGCTCACGAGGGCGCCACCATGGAGTGGGTCGATGGAAATATCGGGTCCAAGGTCACCATGAAGTATCCCTCGATCTTCCTCGTTGGTGAACACGCAAAGGGTGAAACCCTGTCGGTCGCTTTCGCCGGGCCTGGCCAGCACCAAGATGCCGGTGCAAAGATGATTCACCTTGCGCCGAACACCACGTCCAGCATCATCTCGAAGTCCATCGCTCGTGGTGGCGGACGCGCCGGCTACCGTGGCGAGGTTCGAGTGGGCGAAAACGCTCATCACTCGGCGAACACGGTCCGCTGTGACGCTCTTCTCGTGGATACAATTTCGCGCAGCGACACCTATCCCGCGATCGACATCCGCGTGGACGACACTCAGCTGGGCCACGAGGCCACTGTTTCTCGTGTCAGCGAAGAACAACTGTTCTATTTGCAGTCCCGCGGTCTTCCCGAGGACGAGGCCATGGCCATGATCGTGCGCGGTTTCATCGAACCCATTGCCCGAGAATTGCCCATGGAGTACGCCCTGGAATTGAACAAGCTCATCGAAATGAACATGGAAGGATCGGTCGGTTAATGGCTCACGACTCAACCTTCGCCGCTGCCCAGAAATGGTCGGCCGCTCCTGTCCAAACACGCAACGAACGCTTTGCGTCCACGGATCCCGAACAGTTTCCCGAGGTCTCCGCGGCCCTGTTGGAATGGCGGCTGACGCCACTGGACCGTATTTCTTCGCTGGTGGCGGATTCGCTTGATGGTTCCCCCTATGCCGTGAGCACCAATATCGCGACCGAATGGGTCCCCATGCACTCGGACATTGTGGGTTCTGCCGGCTGCAGCGAGGACAAAGTATCCGCTCGAGCATGGTCCTCGACCACTTCGGCGTTGCACATTGTTCTCGACGGTGACGACGAAACTCCCGCTCGTGTCGAGCGCATACTAGAGGGGACACGTGCTGCCCACGTTGTTATCGAGTTTGCCGCTCACTCCCGTCGCACACTGGTGTTCAGCAACCACGGTTCCGTTGCTCTTGCCGAAAACGTCGAAATCATTGTCCGCGATGGGGCCCACGCCACCGCAGTATTCCTGGGGGAGTGGGACGATGCCTCGGTACACGTCGCCTCGCATTTCGCCGTTGTTGGCCGCGATGCTCATCTCAAGCACATCCTGGTATCCCTGGGCGGCAGTCTCCAGCGCGTTAACCCGAACATTGTCCTCAACGGCAAGGGGTCGTCTGCCGACGCATTGGGCGTTTATTTTGCCGACGCTGGCCAGCACATCGAACACCGTGTTTTCGTCCACCACGAAGCAGCGAACACGACCTCTCGAGTCAACTACAAGGGCGCGCTGCACGGCGACGGAGCACACACCGTCTGGGTGGGTGACGTCCTGATTGGTCCCGACGCATCGGGCACTGATTCCTACGAACAGAACCGCAACCTGGTCCTGTCCGAGGGAACGCGCGCCGACTCCGTCCCCAATCTGGAAATTCAGACCGGCGACATCGCCGGCGCCGGCCACGCAAGTGCCACGGGTCGTTTCGACGACGAGCACCTCTTCTACCTGCGTTCGCGTGGAATTTCAGAAAAGGAAGCACGACGACTCGTGGTCCTGGGCTTCCTGCTCGAGGTTGTCAACTCGATTGGTGTCGCCGAACTCGAGGAACGCCTGGGCTCGGCTCTGGAAGAAGAACTCAACCGAATCGAGGATGCAGCATGACCCGTGAATTGATCTGCGAACTCGATGAGCTCGCACCGGGAACCGCACGCAAGGTCGTCATCGACGGCCTTCCGATAGCCGTTGTTCGTCAGTCCGATGGTACCGTCCACGCTCTGGGCGACCGTTGTTCCCACGGCGACATCTCGCTGAGCGAGGGCTTCGTAGAGGATGACACCATCGAGTGTTGGGCGCACGGTTCAAAGTTTGATCTGTGCACCGGGACACCTCGTAATTTTCCGGCGTTTGAGCCGGTTCCCGTCTACTCCGTCACCATCGAGGGCGGCACAATTTTTATCGACACCGAGAACGGAAAGTAAACCATGTCCACTCTTGAAATTCGTGACCTTCACGTTTCCATCGTCACCGAGGCCGGCACCAAGCAGATCCTTAACGGTGTTTCGTTGACTATCAACTCGGGCGAGACTCACGCCATTATGGGCCCCAACGGTTCGGGCAAGTCGACTCTCGCCTACACAATCGCGGGTCACCCGCGCTACACCGTTGACTCGGGCGAAATCCTTCTCGATGGCGACAACGTACTCGAGATGAGCATCGATGAACGTGCCCGTGCAGGCCTTTTCCTCGCGATGCAGTACCCGGTAGAAATCCCCGGGGTTTCGGTCAGCAACTTCCTCCGCACAGCCAAGACCGCCATCGACGGTCAGGCCCCCAGCCTCCGCACCTGGATCAAGGATGTCAAGCAGGCCATGGGTGACCTCAAGATGGATTCGTCATTCGCCGATCGAAACGTCAACGAAGGTTTCTCGGGTGGTGAAAAGAAGCGTCACGAAATTGTGCAGTTGGAGCTCTTGAAGCCCAAGTTCGCAGTTCTCGACGAGACCGACTCGGGTCTTGATGTCGACGCTCTGAAGATCGTGTCCGAGGGCGTGAACCGTGTGAAGGACAACACCGATCTGGGCGTACTTCTCATTACTCACTACACCCGAATTCTGCGGTACATCCGTCCCGACTTTGTGCACGTGTTTGTTGCCGGACGTATTGCCGAACAGGGCGGCGCCGAACTGGCGGACCGACTCGAGGACGAGGGCTACGACCGTTACCTCACCAACGCATGACCACTCACTCCTTGCCCGCCGACCAGTTTGACGCGACAATCGAGGCGTTGAAGGACGTTATCGACCCCGAACTTGGCGTCAACATTGTGGACCTCGGACTTGTGTATGACCTGTCTTGGGATGACGAAAACGACGCTCTGGTTGTCTCGATGACGTTGACCTCGGCCGGTTGTCCGTTGACGGATGTCATCGAAAAGGAATTGGAGAACGCCCTGGACGGTGTCTGCGAACGATTCCGCATCAACTGGGTATGGATGCCACCGTGGGGTGTTGAACGTATCACCGAGGATGGTCGCGACATGATGCGCGCCCTCGGATTTTCGATGTAATCATGCTCAACGTTTCAGATTTAGAAATCCGTATCGGTGCGCGCCTTCTCATGGAGGGCGTCAATTTTCGCGTCGACAAGGGCGACAAAATTGGTCTTGTGGGGCGAAATGGTGCAGGCAAAACGACCCTGACCAAAGTCTTGGCCGGCGAAACACAACCCACAGGAGGCGCGGTTCAGCGCATCGGTGAAATCGGGTACCTGCCGCAGGATCCGCGCAGCGGTGATCCCGAGCAACTCGCTCGCACCCGCATTCTTGACGCACGCGGATTGGGAACGATAGTTCTTGACCTTCAGAAGGCAGCCATGGACATGGCGTCGGACAATTCCGCCGTTGCCGATGCCGCGATGCGCAAGTACGGCAGCCTGACGGACCGATTCACGGCTCTGGGCGGTTACGCTGCCGAGGCAGAGGCCGCAACCATTGCCTCGAACCTGGGTCTGCCGGACCACATCCTGGCACAGCCGCTGAACACACTCTCGGGTGGTCAGCGTCGCCGTATCGAGCTGGCTCGAATCCTCTTCAGCGATGCCGACACCATGATTCTGGACGAACCCACCAACCACCTGGATGCCGACAGTGTTGTGTGGCTGCGTGAATTCCTCAAGGGATACCGTGGCGGCGTCATCGTCATCTCTCACGATGTTGTTCTCGTCGAGGAAACTGTCAACCGCGTGTTCTATCTGGACGCTAACCGTTCCTGCATCGATGTGTACAACATGGGCTGGAAACATTACCTGCGCCAGCGTGAAGCCGATGAGGAACGTCGTAAGAAGGAACGCGTCAACGTCGAAAAGAAAGCGACCGCACTGCAACTTCAGGCCGCAAAATTTGGGGCAAAGGCGTCCAAGGCTGCTGCCGCGCACCAGATGGTGGCACGCGCCGAAAAGATGCTGTCAGGTCTGGACGAGGTTCGTGCCGTCGATCGCGTCGCGAAGCTGCGTTTCCCCGAGCCCGCAGCCTGCGGCCGAACTCCCTTGATGGCTGAGAACCTGTCCAAGAGCTACGGCTCGCTGGAAATCTTCACCGCCGTCGACTTGGCAATCGACAAGGGCTCACGCGTGGTCATCATTGGGCTCAATGGTGCCGGCAAGACGACCTTGTTGCGCATGTTGGCAGGCGTCGACGCTCCGGACACGGGACACATTGTCCCCGGTCACGGTCTGCGTGTGGGCTACTACGCACAGGAACACGAAACGCTCGACGTAAAGCGTTCCGTTCTGGAAAACATGCTGTCTGCGTCACCCCATTTGGGGGAAACCGAGGCGCGCAAGGTATTGGGATCGTTCCTGTTCACCGGTGACGATGCCACAAAACCAGCGGGCGTGTTGTCCGGTGGTGAAAAGACCCGACTCGCTCTTGCAACCCTCGTGGTGTCATCGGCCAATGTGCTGTTGTTGGACGAACCCACAAACAACCTTGACCCCGCGTCACGCGAGGAAATCCTCGGCGCATTGACCCATTACAAGGGAGCTGTAGTGCTGGTCAGCCACGATCCGGGTGCTGTCGAGGCGCTGAATCCCGAACGTGTCCTCATCATGCCCGAGGGTACCGAGGACATCTGGAGCCAGGATTATCAGGACCTCATCGAGTTAGCGTAGCCCTCCAGGCAGCATCCTCGTATTCCTCGTCCTGGCGTGCGGCCAGAGAACGTGGACGTGCCGACGGAGTGGGCGATTCGCCGCGCAGGTCACGGCGAATACCCCATCCCAGCGCGACAAATGCCATCAGGGCAAAGACGTACCACTGCAGTGCGTAGGACAGGTGTGGGCCCTCGTCCAGTACGGGTTTAGCGAAGGGTAACCCCAATTCGCCCTGCGGCGACTCGTCAGATATCTGACCAAACCAGACCGAAATTGCGCTGGGGTAACCTGCCACGAGTGTGGGGACATTGATCGTGGCGATTTGTCCATCGGGTGCGCTGCGTCCGGCGATTGTCGCCTCACTGGGATACAACCGTGCGGTGATAGTTACGGTGCCCTCCGGCACCGCAGGAACGTCCACAGGCGCCGAATTATCCGCGTTGGAATCCACCCAGCCCCGGTCGACAATGAACACCGAACCCTTGGTTGTGGTGAATGGGACCAGCATATGGAATCCGATTCGACCGTTCTGGGGGCGATTGCGGACAAACACGGTGGCTGCAGCGTCGTATTCTCCGGTCGCGGTGACGGGACTCCACTTTAGACTGTCGTCCTCGACATCGCCGTCGGGTACGACGGACGTAACATCACGGGGTTCGGCATCGTAATTTGCGGTGAGTAAAGCGATCTGTGCTTGGGCCTCGACCCGGCGGGCGAATTGCCACTGACCGAGGGCCACACAGACCACCGCGAACAGCACGGTGAACGCCAGATATCCGCGCCATTGACGCGAAAGCAGTGCAACGAGATATTTCATGCCTGTGGTCCGGAAAGGCTGGGGAAATGCGGTGTTGCCTGTGCGTGACGTCGCGCATCGGGCGACTTAACGATGTTCGCGGCCATGACGGCGATTGCCGGCAAAATGATGACACCTGCTGCCGGCAGTAGTACCCACCATCCGGGAACCACGAAACACAGCGCGAGGCACACCAATCGGGCGATCATGGCGATGAGGTACGACACCATCCGCGAAGAACGCTCCTCGGCCGGAGATTGGGGGAGCGTGGTGATCGATTGCGTCACTTTAGCCACATCTTCCAGTGTATCCCCGCTACGCTTAGGGCATGACGTCAGCACGCACAGTTCTTATCACCGGCGGTAACCGTGGCATTGGATATGCCATTGCAGAGCGCTTTATCGCCGATGGTCACCGAGTCGCCGTGACCGCACGATCCGGGTCGGGCCCCACTGGTTCGATGACCGTAATCGCCGATGTCACCAATGCAGAATCTCTCGATGCGGCACTGACACAGGTTGAGGCAGAGCTTGGACCGATCGAGGTACTCGTGGCTAATGCGGGTATCACCAAGGACACCCTGCTGTTGCGTATGACCGAAGACGATTTCGAGAGTGTTATCGACACCAACCTCACGGGTTCGTTCCGTCTGGTGAAGCGCGGAATCAAGTCGATGCTCAAAGCGCGATTTGGTCGCATCATCTTCATTTCCAGTGTCGTCGGGCTGTATGGAAGCCCCGGACAGATCAATTACAGCGCGTCGAAGAGCGCCCTCGTCGGTTTCGCTCGCTCGTTGACTCGCGAAGTCGGTTCACGAGGCATCACTGCCAACGTTGTAGCGCCTGGTTTCATTGAGACCGATATGACCGCCGCTCTGCCCGAGGCGCAGCAGGCCGAATATCAGCGAAACATTCCTGCCGGACGATTCGCGCAGCCGTCAGAGGTCGCCGCTGCCGTTGCGTGGTTGGCATCGGATGACTCGGGCTACATCTCGGGCGCCGTGATTCCCGTCGACGGTGGCCTGGGGATGGGTCACTAAGGCGCGCATCTCAGGAGGTCGTACAAGGCCTCTAACCCCGGCCCGACATACGACACTCAGCGAAATCCCGCGTTAACGGTCCGTTATGGTCGCAGTTGTCCAAGTAGGGGAATCACGCGTCGCAAGTCACGCGTGTTGATGCTGACATCGGCGCGTTCCCGAACAATGGGCTTT
>JACCEA011771191.1_pt1 | contig 59938 bp, 59 predicted proteins | sample 7449851 | NCBI WGS metagenome assembly JACCEA01 (sample SAMN15323453, study PRJNA562643) | freshwater metagenome | isolation source: river surface water | place: USA:Blue River Watershed | collected 2017-08-18 | reverse complement strand
GTGCGCACGCCAAAGTTTTTGTGGCGCGACAGTTCGTGTAATATATCTGATGCCGGTGTGATGGGGTATGAACCCAGGAACAACGGCAGTGAACTTTTTTCTGATGCGGCAATGAGGCCGTACGCCAGCGCGATATTGCCGGTGATGCTGCGGTAAATGCCCTTTGGCAGGCGCGCTTTCTCTACTTTGTAGCGGGCAGAGAATGCTTCTACAGTATCGCCGAAGTTGTAGCCTGCCTGCAGTGCCTTGACGTTGCTGTCGAGGATCTCGGGACGTTTGCCAAACTTATCGTGCAGGAAGGAGAAAGTGCTGGTGAGGTCGCGGTTGTAGAGCCAGTAAAGGAAGCCGAGCACGAACATGTTCTTGGCGCGGTCTTTTTCCTTGGTACCCATCTGGATATCCTTCAGCGCTTCGCGGGTGAGCTTGGTGATGTCCATCTTGTGCACATCGTAGCCCAGGAGCGAGTTGTCGTCGAGCGGATTAACGCCATCGGGGTAGTTGGCAAGGCGCAGGTTCTTGGAATCGAAGCCATCGGTATCTACAATGATGATGCCTCCCTTCTTCAGCGTCTTCAGGTTCACCTTGAGCGCTGCGGCATTCATAGCCACCAACACATCGCAGTTGTCGCCGGGTGTATAAACCTTATTGCTGGAAAAGTGAAGCTGGAAACCACTCACCCCCGGAACGGTGCCCTGCGGGGCGCGTATTTCGGCGGGGAAGTCGGGGAAAGTAGAGAGGTCGTTGCCAATGAGTGCACTATTGTTGGTAAACTGACTACCTGTGAGCTGCATACCATCGCCGCTATCGCCGGCGAACTTAATCACCACGTCATCAACGATCTGAACCGGAACTGCCATATAATAAAAACCCACCTATATGTGAGGCAGGTCGGCGCAAAGGTACGGGATTTTGTGCACCACCGTATGGGTGGGAACCGGCATAAGCATATAGACCAATGCTATTTAGCGGGCTAGCGATCTCAAATAGTAATGTGTCGTCGCATCAGTATATCCGTTTGCGCATCGGTGCCCAGCATAAAAACATGACGGCCGAACTCGATAAAGCCATTCTTCCGGTAAAAAGCCAGTGCACGGCGGTTATGTTCCCATACACCCAGCCAAATGTTTTTCGCATTGCGGTGCGCGGCTATGTCGATGGCTTTCTGAAACAGCGCCTGAGCTATTCCTTTTCCGTAATGGTCTTTAAATATATATATGCGCTCTATTTCCAAGCTGTTGTCGCCCTGGGGTTCCGTTTGGCAGGTTGAGTAGTTCACTTTAAGGTAGCCCACAGGTGCGCCTGAAACTTCAGCAAAATAAAATTCAGAGCAGGGCGCGGATAGTTCGGCGGTGAGTCTTTTGATGGAAAGGTTCTCTTGCAGGTACTGGGTCATGTTCTGCTCATCGTTGTCGGCCGCGAAAGCTTCGAGAAAAGTCGCTCTGCTGATGGTCTGTAGCGGCAAAGCATCAGCAATACTTATCCTTCTGATAGTTACAACCTGCATGGCGGTAAAGATAGGGTATCGGGCGACAGTCATAAATAACACTACCGGAAAGGAAGACGGAGCTACTTTGACTAATTGAACAAATAGTTGGCGGCGCGGCATCATTTATTTATTTAAACAATTGACTGTCAATTATTTGTACAACAAAATACGGCTACATGATTGGTTCTTCAATCGGCCCACGCCATGTGTTACATCAAAAACGCCTACATTTTGTTTAATATTTTCGTAGTTTTGTTAAACAATTTAGTAGCAAAGCGCAGATTTTGCCGTTCAAAGACTTCATTACCAGCACATAATCCCATTGTCAAAACCGATCATAAATATAGTGTGGCTGAAACGCGACCTGCGTTTCACAGACCATGAGCCGCTGTTTGAGGCTCAGCAAACGGGTATGCCCCTGCTGCTGCTGTATTGTTTTGAGCCCACGGTGATGAACCATCACGACAGCGATGTGCGCCACTGGCGGTTTGTATATGAATCGCTGATGGAGATGCAGGAGCGGCTGGTGCCTCTGAAAGGGAAGATAGTGATGTGCCACAATGAGGCACAATATGTTTTTGAACAATTGGCTGAGGTTTATCAGATAGCCAAGGTGTTTTCTCATCAGGAAACGGGTAACAAACTCACCTACGACAGAGATGTGGCAATGGCGGTGTTTTTCCGATCGCGGAGTATAGTGTGGAAGGAATATCAGACTAATGGTGTGGTAAGGCGATTGAAAAGAAACGCAGACAAGGCGGAACGGTGGAAGCGCACAATGACTGCCCCGCCCAAAATGGTGGATGAGACCAACTGGACGTTTGTGTACCCGGATTACGATCTGTACGATAGAATAAAGGGACCAGAACTTGCTGCGGAGATAACGACACCGAACAAGAATTTTCAGCCGGGCGGAGAATCGGTTGCATGGCGGTACCTGCAATCGTTCATAGCGGACAGGCATGTGTATTATAGTAAGCATATCTCCAAGCCGGTACTGAGTCGCAAGAGCTGCAGCAGACTATCGCCATATTTGGCATGGGGTAACATAAGTATGCGTATGGTGTACCAGTACACCATGCAGCACTATGAACGATCGCCCAACAAACGAGCATTGGCCAATTTCATATCGAGGTTGCACTGGCACTGCCACTTTATACAAAAGCTGGAAAGCAACTGGCGCATGGAGTTTGAAAGTGTGAGCCGTGCATATGACGAGTTGGAAAAGCCGGTGAACGAAACGTATATAAATGCCTGGCAAGAGGGCAAGACAGGAGTGCCGCTGGTGGATGCCTGTATGCGCTGTGTGGTGCAGACAGGTTATATCAATTTCAGAATGCGGGCGATGGTGGTGTCGTTCTTCGTTTTCAATCTGTGGCAAGACTGGCGGCACCTGCACTTTCTGGCTCGTCAGTTTCTGGACTACGAGCCCGGTATCCATTATCCGCAGATACAGATGCAGGCAGGCGTTACGGGCAACAATACAATAAGGATATACAATCCGATAAAAAATTCGGAAGATCATGATACGGATGCGGCGTTCATCAAACAATGGATCCCTGAACTCGCGGCCGTGCCGGCGCATCTGGTGCATGAGCCGTGGAAGATGAGTCTGATGGAACAGCAGTTGTACAAATGTGAAATAGGAAATGACTATCCCGCACCGATAGTAGATGTGGAGGCGACAAGAAAACATGCAAGTGATGTGGTGTGGAGTCTGAGGTAATAAACGCTATGAAAGGAGCAACATGAAAGGAGTGAAAAAACAAGATCTGCCGCAGAAAGAATGTGTTGCCTGCAAGCGACCATTTGCCTGGCGCAAGAAGTGGGAGAAAGATTGGGATAATGTGCGCTATTGCAGCGAAAGATGCAGGAGGAACAAACAAAAGACGGCATGAGCCACAACAAAACATTGCGATTGATACTGGGTGACCAACTGAACAGTGGTCACAGCTGGTTCTGCCGGGTGGACCCGTATGTGACCTATGTGCTGATGGAAGTGCGCAGTGAGACCGACTATGCAACACACCATATTCAGAAGGTGGCGGGATTTTTTGCTGCCATGCGGCAGTTCGCACAACAGCTGCGAGAGGCCGGTCATACTGTCTTGTATATCAGACTCAATGATAGTAACAATCTACAGTGTTTTGCGAAGAACGTATTGAAACTGGTGAGAGAACAAGGCTACAGCAGGTTTGAATATCTGTTGCCTGATGAATACCGAGTAGATGAAAAAATAAAGGAACTGTGCAGGCAACTGACTATTCCGACGGCGGCCTGCGATACAGAACATTTCTATTCGGAACGGGATGAACTGCAGCATTTCTTTGCAGGTAAAAAGACGTTTGTGATGGAATCGTTCTACCGGCACATGCGTAAAAAACATGGTGTGCTGATGGACGGTGACAAGCCGCTGACGGGACAGTGGAACTATGATGGTGACAACCGGAAAAAACTGCCTGCGGGTCATATTCCTGTAGTGCCTTTGTGCTTCAACAATGATGTTACAGAGATAGTTGAAGAGATACAGGCTGCAGGTGTGAAGACGATAGGCACTATTGATGCGGCGAATTTTTTATGGCCGGTGAACAGAGCGCAATCGCTGGAACTGCTGCAGTTTTTTGTGCCCACATGCCTGCCATTGTTCGGCACGTATCAGGATGCGATGACAACGGGAGGTTGGTCGTTGTATCATTCAAGGATATCTTTCTCGATGAATGTGAAGATGATATCGCCTAAGGAAGTGGTAGATGCCGCCACAAATGAATGGCAACAAAGACCCTATGCAATTGCGTTCAACCAACTGGAGGGATTTGTGCGGCAGATCATAGGGTGGCGCGAATACATGCGGGGTATTTACTGGCACGCTATGCCCGGCTTTGCGAAGAGCAACTATTTTGAACACACTGCCATGCTGCCTGAGTGGTATTGGACAGGAAAAACAAAAATGAACTGCCTGAAGCAGAGCATCGGTCAGTCGCTTACGCATGCCTATGCACACCACATTCAGCGACTGATGGTGACGGGCAATTTCGCACTGCTGGCCGGCATACATCCCGATGAGGTAGATGCCTGGTATCTGGGTATCTATATTGACGCGCTCGACTGGGTGGAAGTGACCAATACACGAGGGATGAGCCAGTTTGCCGACGGAGGATTGGTGGGCACAAAGCCCTATGTGAGCTCGGCAGCATACATAGACAAGATGAGCAACTACTGCGGTAGTTGCTATTACAACAAATCCAAAAAGACGGGTGACAAGGCGTGTCCGTTCAACAGTCTGTACTGGAACTTTTTTGACAGACATGAAAAGAAGCTGGGCAACAACATAAGAGTACAAATGGTGTACAACACGTGGCGCAGGATGCAGCCCGACCACAAGGCCGAATTGCTGGAACAGGCGCAGCATTACCTGAAACACATAAACGAGCTGTAGCATGAAGACAACAATAGTGTGGTTCAAGACTGACCTGCGAGTGCACGACAATGTTGTGTTGCATGCGGCTGTAAGAGACAGCGACCGTGTGGTGCCCGTTTACTGCATTGACGAAGCACACTTTGATAATACTGAGTACGGTTTCAAAAAGACCGGAGCTTTCCGTGCGCAATTTTTGCTGGAATCGTTGCAGGATCTTGATGCGCAATTGCGCGCGCTGGCGTCGGGGCTGCTCGTTCTCAGGGGTGCTACTGTTGAGGAAATAGCGAAAGTTTCAACGGAATATGGTGCGACGAACGTGTATACTTCTGAAGAGGTAGCGCCGGAGGAATTGGCAAAAATACACGCCGTGCGTAAAAAGTTGGCTGAGCATAACTGCACGCTATTAGTGTTCAGCAATAGCAGTATGTATGAAGTGACCGATCTGCCTTTTGCTGTGCATGCTGTGCCCGACATGTTCACAACTTACCGGAAGAAAACGGAGGCTTATGCAAGCGTGCGGTCGATAGTGCCGACACCTAAGGAAATACCATCGCCATCGATACCAGTCCTTCAAATACCGTCACTGCAAGACCTCGGTCTTGAGGATAATGAACAGGATGAGCGTGCGGCAATACAATTTCGTGGTGGAGAGACCGCTGCCCTTGCACGTGTGCGGCACTACTTGTGGGAAAGTAAGTGTGTGCTGACGTACAAAGAGACAAGGAACGGCCTGGTGGGCACCGACTACTCTACCAAGTTCTCGGCATGGCTGTCTATGGGGTGTTTGTCGGCCAGGTATGTGTATAGCGAATTGAAAAAATTTGAGCAGGAGTATAGTGCGAACGACTCGACCTATTGGGTGGTGTTTGAACTGATGTGGCGCGACTACTTCAGGTTGATGATGGTGAAATATGGCCGCAGGTTTTTCCTGAAGGGTGGTATCAGCGGCAAAAACCCTACGGGCGTTCGTTTCGATGCAAAGTTGTTGCAACACTGGATAGACGGACAGACGGGTGAAGAATTTGTGGACGCCAACATGCGCGAACTGAAGGCGACAGGCTTTATGAGTAACCGGGGAAGGCAGAACGTGGCCAGTTACCTGTGTAATGATCTGAAGCTGGATTGGCGCTACGGGGCCGCTTACTTTGAACAACAGCTGACCGACTATGACGTGTGCAGCAATTGGTGCAACTGGGCCTATTTAGCAGGAGTGGGCAACGACCCGAGGCCCAACCGCTATTTTAATATTCAGAAGCAAAGCGAGCAATATGACGGAGACAGAAGATACAGAAACCTGTGGGGCACACGGTCGCTGACGCCCGGCTGATTTTACCAATTCCTTTAGGTTTTGCGTGGCACAATGGCATATTGTTTGCAAGAAGTGGGGCACGCGCAGCAGACAGGAGGAAGTAAGAAGACGGTAGTTGGATCGGATAAAGTGAATCCACTATCGCAAATTGATATAGAACAAGACTTGATATTTTGTTATTTTTGTAATTCATTACTTATTTTCAGATACAGAGCATGGGAGAAATTGCTGCAGGACCGCTTTTGAGCGGCATAAATACGCCTGAAGACCTGAGGAAGCTGGACAAAAGTCAGTTGACGCAGGTATGTAATGAGCTCAGGCAGTTCATTATTGACTGTGTGAGCGTTCATGGTGGCCACTTTGGCGCCAGTCTTGGTGTGGTGGAACTTACGGTGGCACTGCACTATGTGTACAACACCCCCGACGATCAGCTGGTATGGGACGTAGGTCACCAGGCTTACGGCCACAAGATACTCACCGGCAGGCGCAAGGTGTTTCATACCAATCGTAAGTATGGCGGTCTGAGCGGCTTCCCTAAACGCAGCGAAAGCGAATATGACGCGTTTGGCGTGGGGCACTCGTCCACTTCTATCTCTGCAGCGCTGGGTATGGCCATTGCGTCCAAGTACAAGGGCGAAGACCATCGCAGGCATATTGCCGTGATAGGTGATGGTGCAATGACGGCGGGTTTGCCGTTTGAGGCGCTGAACCATGCAGGTGTGAGCAATGCCAATGTGCTGATAGTACTGAACGACAACAACATGAGCATTGACCCCAACGTGGGCGCTCTGAAAGAATACCTTACTGATATCACTACCTCACACACCTGGAACCGTTTCCGTGATGATGTTTGGAAACTGCTGGGCATGCTGCCATCTAAAGACTTCCAGAAGCTGGCGTCTAAAGTAGAGGCGGGCCTGAAGGGAGTGGTGTCAAAGACCAGCAACCTTTTTGAGGCACTGGGTCTGCGCTACTTTGGTCCGATAGACGGACACAACGTAGTGAAGCTGGCCGAGACACTGAAAGACCTGAGCGACATTCCGGGTCCGAAGTTGCTGCACATAAAAACTGTGAAGGGCAAGGGTTATGATCTTGCCGAGCAAGACCAGACCCTCTGGCATGCACCGGGTACTTTCGATAAGATAACCGGTAAGATCAATAAGAAGATCGTTACTGTTCCCGAGCCACCTAAGTATCAGGACGTTTTTGGACATACGTTACTTGAACTGGCCGAGAAGAACGAAAAGATAATGGGCATCACTCCGGCTATGCCGAGTGGATCTTCGATGAAGATAATGATGGATGCTATGCCCGACCGTGCCATAGATGTGGGTATAGCCGAGCAGCACGCCGTAACGGTGAGTGCCGGTATGGCCACTCAAGGGTTGCGCGTGTTCTGCAACATATACAGCAGCTTCATGCAGCGCGCCTACGACATGGTGATACACGATGTGGCGATACAAAAGCTGCCGGTGATCTTCTGCCTGGACCGTGCAGGTCTGGTAGGCGACGATGGACCAACACACCATGGTGCCTACGATATAGCCTATATGCGTTGTGTGCCGCACCTGATAGTGAGTGCACCTATGAATGAGGCTGAGTTGCGCAATCTGATGTATACCGCACAGCTACCTGAGCAGAAGCTACCGTTTGTGATTCGCTACCCACGCGGACAAGGTGTGATGCCGCAATGGCGCACCCCTATGGAGAAGGTGGAAATAGGTACGGGCCGCAAAGTATGCGATGGCAACGATGTGGCGATATTGACTATCGGTCATCCCGGTAATTTTGCTGTGGCGGCTTGCCGCTCGTTGGCTACTGAAGATCTCTATCCGGCGCACTACGATATGCGTTTTGTGAAGCCGATAGACGAGGCTATGCTGCACGAAGTGGCACAACGCTACAACAAGATCATTACGGTGGAAGACGGAACAATTGTTGGCGGCTTTGGCTGTGCGGTACTCGAGTTTATGGCGCAGCACGGCTATACACCGGAGGTGAAGATACTGGGCATTCCTGACCGTTATATAGAGCATGGCAAACCTGAAGAGCTGCACCGCGAATGCGGCTACGATGCGCAGGCCATTGCTGAGGCGGTTAAGGAGTTTGCCGGTAAGAACCACGAAGTACTTGCCTGATAATAAATACACCGATCATGGAGTATACCCCCGACCATGATATTCCCCATGTCTACAAGGGGAATCAGTTCGCTTGCGCCAATGGCCTGGGTGCATGGTCATGTATCACAGTCATTCCCGCAGCTGTAATTCTGCTCTCCGGACAAGATCTTGTTGATTTCGCCGCGACAAGCGTGATGTTGGTGCCGGCTGCAGCAATGCTATTGCTGTTTTTCAGTTTGGCGTCACTTACACTTTGGTACTTTGTTGCGGACGGACATCAGTTGACGGTGCGCAACCATAACCTGTTTTTTCTGAAACGTACTTTCCTGTGGCAAGACATCAGTACTGTGGTGTTTGACAACAACCGGGCTGAATTGCTGCTGAAAAACGGAAGCAAGAAGGTGATTCGCGCTGAGAGCCTGAACGACAGAGACTGGTTGGCGCTGAAGCAACACCTGCTGCGCATGGGGATACCGGTTAAAGATGAAGTGGATTATGAACAAGCAGTCACACCGCAGGCAAAGCGAGACAGTCGCCGTCTGAATCGGGGGATGACAGTGCTGTTTTTAGTGATAACAGGCGGCGCTGCCATACTTTCATACAGAGACGTTGACCGCCGGATATTGGCTTTGTGGGTAGTGCTCGGTTCCCTTGTTGGGCTGGTTGTGCTGTTCTTCTGGTATATGATGGGCGGGAATAACGACACCGTAAACAATGAAGGCAACCAACAATGACAAACTACAAGGTATACATACGGTCGTGGCTGTTGTGGGCGGTGGCATTTTGTGTCTATAGCTTCATAGGTCTGGTGCTGGCCGTTTTAATAGGCGAAGCCGTGAACGATAATAACTGGGTCATTTTCTTTCTGTGGGTCGGGTTGACGTTCGTTGCTCACATTGCCGCACAGGGCACAGCAAGTATAAGGATGCAGGCAACCATAGAAGATGACAGGCTGGTGCTGATGACCACACACAGTAATTTCTTTCTACCGGACAAAGACCTGATGATACCTGTCGGCAATTTGAAGGAAGTATCGCTCAGAGAATATTATTTGGGTGGTGCGTATCTGTACCTCGTCACAACAGACGGCCATATAAGATCGCTGATGCGCAAAGAACATCTGCTCAGCAAAAACGACTCCTTTCTGGAGCTATGTGTTGCTTTGAAGCAAGCAATGGCGCAGCAATAGATAGCGAATGAAGCCGGAAGCAGCACCGAAACAACATAGAAGGCAAAATTGGTCTCTTCAGGATCAGTATTTCACGTCGAGCCCCATATAAACGGTAGACATGGAATCGTGTTGCAGAACAGCCCCGGTTGTGCTCAACTGCATTAAATGCCCGTTCAGAAATAGACCGGAAAATTTTTGAAAAGATAGGATGTAATGGTCGGTACACGGATCGAATGTAGCAGAGAATTTCTTAAAGTTTATTTGTGGTAAAGTCGAAAGAACGGATAGCGCGCCTGATGAGTTGATCTTTACAAATTCGAAAGTGGTTCCCGCTCTCACGGCATACAGGTTATTGTCATTGGGGTTGTAGCGCATGCCCCACAGATCAGTGGGCATTCCGGTTGCTACTGTTGTTACTGCACCACCGGGGTGGTATTTCTCTACGTTGAAATTCAGGGATCCTGCAAAGCTCTGATAGTATATATTACCTGTGCTTGCGTCAACAGTAGCATTGTCATGCATTTCAGGTAGTAAAGTTGTTGCCAGATCGGCTGTAGTGTAGGTGCTGCCCGATACCGTTATCTCAGCAATGTGACTGGTGCCGCCGGCAGTGCGGAAGCAATATAGTTTGCCGTTGAATCGGTTATAGACGAGGCCGTCAAATCTGCTGCCATATGCCGAATTGGTAAGAGGGGTCACTACTCCTGCAGAAGAGATCCTAAGCAGTGTACGAGCGGTGTCCGTTGCTTTGAAAACGTAATAGTTGTTCTCGCCGATGTGGTATGCGCCCTGACTGAACTGAATGTGAGACGTAAAAGGTGCAATTCCTGCGATGCCTGCCGTGGAGGTATTGATCTTGCCGTAGGTGCAGGATGTGGCTGAGTCAACAGGAGACCCCCGGTATCCATACACCTCCGCCGCTGCCGGGCACGATATTGAAGAAGGTTCGGTGTCGTATGAACGAGGCCTGCATCCGGAGATGATTGTGAGTGCAATAAAACACAGAAGGGCAGTACGTGGTGTGGGGTATCTCATAAAGTGTCAATTTGGGTACAAATTAATAGACCACCTCAATTGATAAATGGTTGGGTATACCTCACCCCGCGGGAAGTCAAATAATCAAACGCGCAACTTTCTTGCTATCATCAGGCCGTCGCGCACCGGCAGCAACAAACGTTCCACGCGGGTGTCTGCGGCTATCTTCAGGTTATAGGCGTGCATGGCTCTGCCGGCCTTGCCCCGCTCTTCTTCAGGCAATATTACCTCTCCATGAAACAGCACATTGTCGGCAATGATGTAGCCACCCACCGGCACCTTGGGAAATACAAGGTCGTAATAAAGACCATAGTTGCCTTTGTCTGCGTCAATGAACACAAGATCGAACATTGGGTCCAATGTCGGGATAACATCGGCCGCCTTACCAATGTGTTGGGTTATGGCCGCAGAAAGGCCTGCTTCAGCAATATGCTGTGCCGCCATCTCTGTCAACTCGTTGCTCACGTCTATGGTATGCAGTTGTCCACCGGGCTGCAGTCCCTGTGCGAGGCAAATAGCAGAATAGCCAGTATAAGTGCCCAGCTCCAGCACATATCGTGGCCGGATCATGTGGCTGAGCATCTGAAGTAACGCGCCTTGTATGTGGCCGGACAGCATGCGCGCATCATGCCGGGTGCTTGTGGCCTTGTTGAGGGCTGCAAGTACATCAGACTCGGGCGTGGTGAATGACGCGCTGTATTGCTCGATAGCTTCAGATACCAGTGTGTGTGCCATTATCAGAAATTAGGTTGCAGTTTGTTGTGGGTGTAGAACTCGCTGATGTAGGCAACTACCTCATCGGCGGTATCGAACACCTTTATCAGTTCCAGATCGCCGGGGCTGATGTTTTGTTCGGCTTCCAGCATTGTCTCACGCATCCAGTTGAAAAGCCCGTTCCAATAGGCTGAGCCTACACACACCATGGGCGTTTGGGTAAACTTGCGTGTCTGTATGAGTGTTGCTACTTCAAAGAATTCGTCCATGGTGCCCCAGCCACCCGGCATCATAATGAAGCCCTGTGCATACTTGGTGAACATTACTTTGCGAACGAAGAAGTAATCGAAATTAATGGACGTGTCTTTGTTGATATACGGATTGCTTACCTGCTCGAACGGCAGCTGTATATTCAGCCCCACCGATGAGCCATTGGCAAGATGCGCACCCTTGTTGGCTGCTTCCATAATGCCGGGGCCACCGCCGGTGATGATGCCGAAACCCTCCTGTGCCAGTCTGCGCGATATCTCTACCGTAAGCTCATAATATTTATGCCCGGGTTTTGTGCGTGCCGAGCCGAATATGGAGACGCAAGGACCTATGCGTGCCAGAGTCTCGAAACCCTGAACGAACTCAGCCATTATCTTGAATATCTGCCAGCTGGAATGAGCTTTGGTCTCGGTCCAGTCGCGCGATTTGATGCTCTTTATCTGATCTTTCATGCTGTTATGGTAGCAGCGGTTTTTGTCTGCCTGTCTGCTAACAAAAGTAGCAGTAAAAATGTGATAGCGGCGTTAATGATAAGCAGCTCCACACCTATCTTATACCCATGAAAAATTCGGTCAGAAAGTGACGTAAGCGACGCAGCAGTGCCCGCACTCAGGTGCATCTTGTCTATATACCACGCCGCGTTATTCACCAGATCTATACCGAAGGTGCACAGCAGTGCTGCAAGACAGATCCATATGGGCAAGCGGTTGCTGATGTTTCTGCCGGTGAGAATGCCGAAGGCGAACAGACCGAGCAGAGGCCCGTAGGTGAAGCCGGCCATTTTGAGCAGGATGTCAATGAGCGACCCGTTGTCTATCATGCGAAAGAAAAAGACGCATGCCAGAAACACCACCGCGAAACCATTGTGCACCAGCAGGCGTGTACGTTTCTGCTGCGCCTCTGTAAGGTTGGGGTTGCGTTTGATGCCCAGTATGTCTATACAGAAGGAAGAAGTGAGAGCGGTGAGTGCGCCATCGGCACTGGGGAACACCGCCGAGATGAGTCCTATCATAAAACAGATGGTGATGAAGAATGGCAGACCGCTGTTGATGGCAATGGTTGGGAACAGATCGTCGCCGGCGGTAGACATTCCTTTGCTACCTGCGTACAGGTATAGCAGTCCGCCCAGCAGCAGGAAAATGAAGTTGGCCACCAGCAACACAAAACAGAACACCACCATGTTTTTTTGCGAATCTTTCAGGTTGCTCACGCTTATATTCTTTTGCATCATTTCCTGGTCCAGTCCGGTCATGGCAATGGTGATGAATGCGCCGCCCAATATCTGTTTAAGGAAGAAGCCGGGGCTTTTGTAGTCGGTCTGCAGCAGCTTGGTGTATCCTTTCTCCTGCATGGCCGTCCACGTGCTGCCGAAGTCCAGATGGAGCGTGTGCATGATGTAGCCTACACATATCACCAGGGCCAGTAGCATAAACGTTGTCTGCAGGGTGTCGGTCCATACAATGGTCTTTACGCCACCCCGGTAGGTATAAAGAAGTATGAGTCCCAGAATGATAACAGCGCTCATGCCGAATGATATGCCCATGTCTTCGAGCACAAATTTCTCCAGCACCTTTATCACCAGGTACAGGCGCAGAGTGGCACCCAATGTGCGCGACAGTATGAAGAACAACGATCCGGTCTTGTAGGCGTTCATGCCCAGCCTCCGTTCCAGATAGGTATAGATGGACGTGAGGTTCATGCGGTAATAGACAGGCAGCAATATGTAGGCCACCGCAAAGTAGCCCAGCCAGTAACCAATGACCACCTGAAAATAGTTGAACCCGGCCTTGCCCACCGTGCCGGGTACCGATATGAAGGTCATACCGGAAAGGCTGGTGCCTATCATGCCGAACGCCACCAGCCACCACTTGCTGCTTTTGTTGCCAATGAAAAACGATTCATTGTCGGACCCGCGCGATGTATAGAATGCTATGCCCAGCAGCACAGCAAAGTAGAGCAGTATGATGCCCAGAAGGATGGCTGAATTCATGCTTGTATAAAAAATTTCAGGCTTTGCCCTAAAAGCAAAGCCTGAAATTACATCATATTTCTTCAGTAACTAAAAACCGGTTGCCAGGCCGAACCTCATGCCCGGGAAGCCCTTGGGGTAAGGGCTGTACTGGCCCTGCATCACGTCGTAGAACAGCTCACCGTAAAAGCTGAGGCGACCACCCAACGACTGACGAAGCCCCACACCCAGTAGCAGGCTCTGGTTGGTCACATTGGTCTTTGTTTCGTTGAAATTGCCATAACGGTCCAGCGGATAACGCACCGAAATGAAGTCGTACTCATAAGTAGCATTCACGAAGATGTTGCGGTACACGTAGTAGCGGGTCCAGATATTGGGATAGTACATGTTCATGTACTCATTGTGTGTTTCATCGTAGGGAGCCTTGTAATATTGATAGCCCATACCTACACCTGCATAAAAATTCTTTTGCAGTCGATAGCCGACGATAGGAGAGACACCAACGCGCAGAAAGCCATTGCCCATACCAAAGTTCATGCCACCGCCCAATACCAGCTTGTCGGCATCATATCCTCTCTTTTCCTTTTTCTTCTTGTAGTTGGCCTTGCCCGAACTGTTGTAGATCTCCTGAGCGGTTGCGCCGGAAAAACCTGCCAACAGCAACATAACGAAAACAAGCTTCTTCATAATAGCAGTTTTTCTAACACGAAGATAACGATTAATCATATTCCGGCCGTTTTACGGACGATTGCTGTAAATATTTAACAACCTCCGCATTGGCCGTATTTGGGCTATCTTGCGGCATAGACCGACATTATTAACTGCCGATTGAACCTATGCTGATACAGAATATAAAGGTGGCCGTAGATGCGGTAGTGTTCGCCGGCAAGGGCCAAGACCTGCAACTACTGCTCATAAAAAGGAAAAACGATCCCTATAAAGGCATGTGGGCTTTGCCGGGTGGTTTTGTGGAGGATGATGAAGAGCTGGATACAGCCGCCATGCGCGAACTGGAGGAAGAGACCGGCCTGAAAGTACCCGCCATGATACAGCTGTATACCTTTGGGCGTGTGGGTCGCGACAGCCGTGGCCGTACTGTTACGGTTACTTACTATACATCCATTGATACGCCGCAACCGGTAGCCGGTGCCGACGATGCTACCGAAGCTGCATGGTTGCCTGTAAAAGACATAACCGCCCTCGCATTCGACCACATGGAAATGCTGCAGATGGCGCTGGAGCGGGTGCAGGCTAATCTATGATACCCATCTTCTTCATAATAAAAGTAGCATTCTTGTTTTGGCAGATTCCGGGCCGCAGGCGGTAATCAAACGACAGATCTCCACCGGCTGTTTCTACTTCAAAGCACATATTGGTAAGTACGTCAGGGTGGTCGTTTGTGGTCTGGCATACCTCCAGGTCGTGCGTAGCTATGGCGCTTATAGCAGTTGTGCGGATGATCTTTTCAATCACACCTATAGTGCCGCTGCGTTTGTCGTCGGAGTTGGTACCGCGCAGTATCTCGTCGAGCAGCACAAATGCCGGACCACTGTTTACATGACCGATGATGTGTTGCAGGCGCTTCACCTCTGCAAAGAAGTAAGATTCGTTATCGGCCAGCGAGTCGGACTGGCGCATAGACACGAACAGGGGCATGGGGTGTATGCAAGCCTCCTGCGCACATATGGCGCTACCGGCATTGCACAACACCATGTTCACACCGAGTGTGCGCAAAAAAGTGCTTTTGCCCGACATGTTGGAACCCGTGAGAATTATGAAACGATGTTCGGTGAACGAAATATCGTTGCACACGCGGCGGGCAGCCGAAATGGTGGGGTGGCCGAGCGCCGTGAAGGACATCTGCTGCTGACTGTTGAGAACAGGAAAACAGAAGTCTGGATTGTTGTATTTCAGATTGGCAAGGCTGCAAAGCGCTTCCATATCGCCGATGACTTGCAGCCATAAGGGGATGTAGGCGGCATGCTGCTTCTTCCACTGCACCAGCCGATGCAGTGCATGTAGGTGATGCAGGTACAGTCCGTTCATACCCATGGCGGCAAACGGGTTCTGTACATTTTCTAGCGAGGCATAGATGGCGGCAAGCTGCATAATATGTATGCTTGCTGCTGTATCGTCCTGTCTCAACCGTTGCTGCATAGCTACCAGATGCGGGACTGTGAACGAACGCTGCTCCATAAGCCGCAGTAATTGTGCGTAGGCCACCAGCGTTTTCTGCACCTGCTCGGTACCTGCAATGGCTTTCTTAATTCGTTTAAAGCTGAAGAAGAAGACCGTAAGTTGCAGCGGCACCACATAGGTAATAGCCGACCACCATTGCTCGCGACCCGTTGCCGCATACAGCACTATGAACAAACCCAGCAGAGATGGCATCACAAACGACAATATCCTTAGTACTGCAGAGAGTGGCTTTTCCTCTCTGCCCGACCACGCCAGCAATTTGGCACTATCCTGCTTCTCATCATTCACCAGTCGGGCGTGGGCATAAAAAAGGTGGCGCTGTTCGGCCTCGCCTGCCAATTCAGCAACAGCAGTCTGGCGCGCAGCAATAGTATCCTGATCATTGAGCGCGGAGAACGATTGCGCCAACGCATCGCGACCCATTTGAGTGGCTGTTCGATTTATGTGCTGGTATAATGATCGTGGACCGAACAGGTCCAGGTCGGCAGAGAACGGGTGCGTATCGTCTCTGTATGCTGCGCCGTCTGCACACGACAGTTTTCCATCTCGCAGGTAGGAAGCTTCTTCTTGATTAACCCTGCTCAGTTCCTGCTGCAACCTGAGTTCGGCATCCACTTTGCGTTGTTTTCCAACTAACCATATAAATGCTGCAACACAGGCACCGGCAGCCACCCACATTGCAGTTTGCTGCGTGTTGTAGGCGTGGTAAGCAAACGCCAAAGCTACCAATATAGAACCCAGACGCGCCATACCCAGCCGGTGATGCAGCTGATGTGCCTGCTGAAACAGATGGTGGTGGTATTCGTACTTCTTTTGGTATTCGGCAATGCGTTGGTCGTGCATAGATGTGATGTGTAGGTATCTGAGGTGCAAAGCAACTGATAATATAACGCACGACCAACTGTAACGATAAGCACCAGAGATTCCCGAATACTATCTGGGTCGCACCGGCACCTTAACAAAACGCCCCCATGCTACGAACGCCGTAAGTAAGAACAGGATAATTGAAGGCGCTGATGATTCATTATGCGATACGTGGTACTGTGTAGCAAGTAGCATCACTACCGAAAGAGCTGTGGCTGCTGCAGGCGTTAGCACTGGTATAATGCGTAAAGCGGCAGGTAAAATGAGACCTATGGCCGCCAGCAATTCGGATATGCCGATCAAGCGCACAGTTGATACATCATAGCTGGTAACAAAAGACATTCCCTTCTCCGCGAGTTGCTCAATTGGTGCGGTCGTCTTCATAAAGCCAGCCATGCCAAATGCCGCGGCCAGTAAGCCTTGTGCCACCCACAAACTTATGTGGATTGCCTTTGAGTTTTTTTGTTCTGTCATCTTTTTTGATTTTTTGTTGTTTCTGAAATTGTTACGAGATATTCCGGCACCCACAATGAGCAACCGCTGCTGACAATGGAATGACGGGGAAGAGAGTCATCCATAGAGTAGTCTCTCTGTTATTTGCAAACTTATCTACCTTTGGTGTATAATAGTAATCAGTTACCTTTTGGTAATCAGTTACCAAAAGGTAATCAAATCTTGTTTTCAATGAAAAAGATGGAGCACAAAGAGTGTATGTCGCGATTAGTACCTGTCAAAGACACCCTCGACATAATAGGTGGCAAGTGGAAATTGTTGATTCTTATCTCTATTTGGGAAGGGAATAAACACTTCAGAGAGATCGAGCGCAGTATACCGAAATTGTCTACCAAGGTTCTGGCGAAGGAGTTGAAAGAACTGGAAGAGAACAAGCTCATAAACAGGACTATCATAAACGGATTTCCTGTGCGGACAGAATATAGTGTCACTGAACATGCGGGTACACTAAAGAAGGTTATTCAGGAATTGCACAATTGGGGAGTGAATCACCGAAAACGGATGTTTGCCGGTTAGCGCCCCTTTCACGATATAATTGTCCGACGTACAAACCACTCAATGTATTTCCTGCTTTTTTGTTCTTGATCTCTTTCTCTCGTCTCATGGCTGTTTCTCTTGTGGGAAACACTTCCGAATACTTAAGCTGCCAATCACTTGCTTTTGCAGTGAACGTTGAAATGCCAGAGTTGTGTTGTTCAAGACGCAGCAGAACATTTTCGGTATATCCGATATAGTATTTGTCGAGTATGGGTGAATAGATAATATAGACGGTGTAGGACATAAATAAAAAAGGCTGTCGTTTTGCGACAGCCTTTTGTGGAGAATACCGGAGTCGAACCGGTGACCTCTTGCATGCCATGCAAGCGCTCTAGCCAGCTGAGCTAATTCCCCATTATTTTAAGAACTTTCAATAGAACCGGTGACCTCTTTCCCGAAAGCATTCGGTACAGCAAGCACGGGAACATTGAGCTAATTCCCCATTATTATAAGAACTTTCAATAGAACCGGTGACCTCTTTCCCGAAAGCATTCGGGAAAGCAAGTACTCCAGCCAACTAAGCTAATTCCCCTGACTTGAGGGTGCAAATATAATGGGTTTGGGCAATTATTCACAGGTGGCTATATAAAATGCTAAATATCACCTTGCGAACAATACTAACCGGACAATGCTGTTATTATTAGTTTGTAAATTTGAATATATCTACTCTTATGAAGCTACCCTCATTTTCCTACTTGGCCGGTATGGCCAAAATTTCGTTCGGCAGGTTCTATGCCACGCTTATGTTTGCTATTTGTGGCAGCTGTATAGGCATGCTGATGGTAAACGACAATGCCGGCTCCAATATCGGCGCATTGCTGTCTTGTTCGTTGGGTTTGTCATTGTCTCTGGCATTCACGCTTTTTGCAGAACGACAGGGCAATAAGAACCTTAGACACATTCTATCTGTAGCAACTGTGGGCCTCACATGGGCTTATTGGCATTGGCTGGCACCCACCAATGAATTCGAGGATATCAGCCGCACCATCACCTACTTCGTGCTCGTTGTAGTGACGCATCTGATGGTGGCTGTTGCTCCCTATATCGGTCATAACGAAAGAAAGGGTTTCTGGAGATACAACCAGCTGTTGTTTTCGCGTTTCATACTATCGGGCATATTCTCGGCCTTTCTGTTTGGCGGGCTGGCCCTGGCAATAGGTGCTTCAGATAAGCTGTTCGATCTGAACGTGAACAGTGATCTGTACGCTTACCTGTGGATAGCCGTTGCCGGCGTATTCAGCACCTGGTTTTTTGTTGCGGGCATTCCTGCTGATTATAACGATCTTAATGAAGATCGGGTGTTCCCCGTAATGTTGAAAATATTTGTGCAGTACATTCTCATTCCGCTGGTGTTCCTATACATGGTCATTCTCTATGCCTACGGAATGAAGATCTTATTTACGTGGCAATTGCCGCGAGGTATGGTCAGCACGCTTATTTTGTCTTACTCCGTGGTGGGCATTCTGGCCGTTCTGTTATCGGAGCCGCTGCGCACCGATGCCTCAGCTGCATGGGTGCGTTTGTTTGCGCGGATTTTCTTCCGAGCCACATTACCGCTCATTGTCTTGTTGTATGCAGCCACTTGGGCACGTGTAGGCAAATACGGCATCACCGAAAGCCGCTACTTCCTTAGCCTGCTGGGGTTGTGGCTGGGTATTATCAGTCTCTATTTCGTTTTCTCAAAAGAACAGAACATACGTATCATTCCACGTTCGCTTATTGTGATAGGTTTGTTATCCGTATTGGGCCCGTGGAGCGCATTTTCGGTATCAGCGTTCAGTCAGCGTCTTCGTTTGCAGCACATCATGAAGAAGTACCACCTGGTGCGGGCTGCTGAGGGAAAGGGCGTGTCAATGAATGTGACCGACGCTACAGAAGTGGCTGCGATCATCAGCTATTTTGTGGAGAGAAATGCAGTAGAAAAACTGCAGCCACTCTTTGCCGAGCCATTGGCAAAGGTGGTGAAAGAAATAGCCCCGGTCACTAATGAACGAGGTCGCTATTCGTGGGAGGAACGTCGGCAACTTGAAAAGAAACTGGACCTGATGATCTGTACGACTGTTCCGGGAAAAGCTGAAACCGACAATGTCATACGATCGTTCAATTGCAATGACAGTGCCACCGGGTTTAATATATCAGGGTACAATAGAGCACATGAATTGCGTCTTTGGGGTCGCAGCGATGTTGCCGATCTTTCTGACTCTCTATCTGTGCGACTGAAACAGGATGAGAAAGTTGTTCTTCTTGACATCACCCGGAACGGATCGCCGCGTGAGCAGATAGACCTGAAGCCACTACTCAATAGATTGCGTTTTGCAAAAGACGGAGACCTGCCGGCAGACTCGCTAACAGTTCAGGGAACGGGAGATCTGCAGGCGAAAGTCATAATCAGGTCTATCAATTTGTCGGGAGAAAATGAAGCTCCCATCAACAGTTTGGACGCCTTCTTATTACTCAAGTAAAAAATGCGGGCAGAACGATTCCGTTCTGCCCGCATCAATATTAGCCCGGTCCATTACGCCCCTTGTTTCCTTACATTCTTGGTAAGTATCACAATGGTCTGACCTTCTATCTTTCCTTCTATTTGTTCTGTATTGTCTTCAACAAGGCGGATATTCTTTACCACTGTACCCATCTTGGCATTTAACTGGGTGCCCTTCACATCAAGTGACCGCGTCAGCACAATCGTGTCGCCGGTGTGCAGCACAGCGCCGTTACAGTCTTTGTGCAGATCCACCGATCCGTCGCTGTCATGATCTCCCGTCGCTTTCGCCCATTCCAGCCTCTCGTCATCCATAAACATCATGTCCAGGCTTTCCTGCGCCCAGCTTTCGTTGCGCAAACGGTTCAGCATGCGCCACGTAACTACCTGCACACCCGGCACCTCGCTCCACATAGATGTGGTAAGGCAATTCCAACGGCTGCTTTCCAGCTCTTCTTTCTTATCAACCTGGGCGGTACACTTGCCACAGAGTAAAATGCAGTTATCGGCCGTATTGCTGTCCTGAGGCTGCACCTCATACATCTTCAGGTTTTCTGCCGACTGGCATAATTCGCAGGTGTTGCCGCTTCTCTGTTGCAGTTGTTCTTCCAGTTTCATTAGAAACGTTTTAGGGGCGCAAAGGTAACATTTCTTTGGAGACCCGCTACTGACGCAGATTAGGGAGGTTGTCTGGCATTTTCATTATGCCTGCGCGGTTTCCTTTCGGTATTTGTTTCTGTACTCAATGGGTGTAAGCCCTGTTATCTTACGAAAGATGGTTCGGAATGCTTTCGTGTCCGTATAGCCCACATCATACATCACTTCGCTTATGTTCTTTCTGCTCTTCTCAAAGCTGCGTTTGGCTGCTTCTATCTTCACCCGCTGAATGTAGGTGACCACTGTGTTGCCGGTAGCTTTCACGAACCTGCGTTCAAAGCTCCGCCTGCCGGTTGTGCACAACGCAGCAAGTTCATCAACTGTCATTTTCTCGGTGTAGTTATTCTCAATGTATTCCTGCGCCTTCTTTATCGCCTCGTCGTTGTGTTCCTTCTGTCCCTGAAACATCATAAACGAAGCCTGACTATCCCGGTCTATGTCTATCGCGAAATACTTGGAGGCAAGTATGGCTGTATCGCGATCGGTGTATTTCTCTACCAGGTATAGCAGCAGGTTCCAGTAGGAATTGGCGCCGCCACTCGAGTAGATGCCTTGCTCTTCGGTAATGATGCTGCCATCAACCAATTCCACTTCAGGAAACATGTTTCTGAATTCGTTGGCCGCATTCCAATGGGTGCTGCATTTTTTGCCGTTCAGCAGGCCGGTTGCAGCCAGCAGGAATGCGCCAATACACAACGATGCCACCTCTGCCCCTTCTTTGTATCGGTCCACTATCCACGGTAGCAGACTCCTGTTAAGGTCTATAGCACGTTGCACGGGTCCGCTAATAGCGGGCACAAATATCATGTCAGCACTTTTGGCTTCATCAAGTAGCAGGTCGGTGTGTACTGTAAAAAGACTATTGTCTAGTTTCACTTCGCGGGTGGCACCCACCAGCTTCACGTCAAACAACGCTGGCCGGCCCGATGCCTGTAAAAACTGATTGACCGCCCGGAACATATAGTTTGGGTCGGCAATTGCTTCAATAACTGCCGTCTCGGGAACAAGTATAGCTATGGTCTTCATGGCCTGTATTTTCATGTCAAAGGTAGAAAGGATAGATGTCGCAATCAACCCTTTATTGCGTCGCTTTCGCACATGGTTACTGTGCATCGGGCGCTACAACTTTGCAAACATTAGCAACCCCATTCATTACCAAACTATTATGGCGCAGATCATCACCTACCTCACGTTTGCGGGCAATTGCCGCGAGGCTATGGAATTCTACCGTGGATGCCTGGGCGGCACCCTAGAGTTTCAGACAATTGGCGAGTCGCCGCTGGCGGGCAGCATGCCACAGGAAATGCGTGATTGTATCCTGCACAGCACGCTCACAAGAGGCGCGCTGAAGATAATGGGTTCGGATATGGTGGGCGAGCGCGGCCTTATTCGCGGCAATTCAGTATCGTTGATGCTGGATTGTACCAGCGAGGAGGAAGTGCGCACTTTTTTTGAACGGCTTGCCAACGGAGGCACCGTGACACACGAACTGGAAGTAACTTTCTGGGGAGCCCTTTTTGGCGACCTCACAGATCGCTACGGCAATCAATGGCTGCTGCATTTCGACAAGGCTAAAAATAATACTGTCATTTAGCGCACGGCTTCCAGTTCGCTCAATGAGAATTCGACATCGGTTGGTGCTTCAAATGCTGGTTTGCCTTTCAGGAAAACCCTTGCGCCGGCCTTGCGTCCTATGAACATCTTTCCGGTAGTGGCACAGTCGGGGCTTATGAGGATGTAAGACCCTTCGCGCAGACCAAAAACAGGTGTGTCATTTTCCTGATGGAACTCTGATATGCGCTGTGCCCTGGTCTCGCCCATGTGGCTGCTAGTAGGGTCAGCATCCAGATAGTGAGGATTGATCTGGTACGGGAACAGGTTGAGTGCGTCAAATCCCCCCGAGGGGTAAATGATAGGCATATCGTTGGTGGTTTTGATTGACAAAGTTGCCATGTTGGTGCCCGCGCTCGAACCCATGTAAGCCATTTTTCCGCTCATTACCGCTTCCCGGATACGGGGAAGCAAACCGCGCTGTTGCAGTTCGTTCAGCAACCTGAAGGTATTTCCCCCACCTATAAAGATCACTTCATGATCGGTGAACATCTTTTCCTCGCTTACAGTATGTATGCCTTTTACTTTCATGCCAATTGTGGTGAAGAAAGCACGCACCTTGGAAGTGTACCCGTCCCACTCGTCCTTGCCCGCTGCAAACGGCACAAAAAGTATAGGAGTGGTCACGCCCTTGAGAAACGTTTCAATATCGGGTTTGTTATACTCCAGAAAGCCGTGTCCGTGAACTGATGAACTGGATAGCAGGAAAATGGACTTTTTCATGCCGCAAAGGTGCCAAAAATTATCAGTTATCAGAAACCTGCGTCAGTACATATCGTGGATTGGTTTTCCGCTTTTTGGAACAAAAAATTATTAATTAAACTCGTAAATAATTGATTTTCAATATCATCAAGAAATGGCACACGAATTGAAATAGACATCGCACACGCAAACCGAAAAATTTTCAAATATGCATTATACAGCCACACGCCTCGGAGGAAGGAATATAGAAATAACTAATGAACACAAAGAGCCGATAGGGTGCGTTAGCTACGCATCAAGGCTGAACGAACGCTCGAAGATCAGTGTCCGCGATGATGATGGGTTTACCATCGTTCCCCGCGGCAAGGATGCCGGCATTATGCGAAATGGCAGTACATACGCTATTCTAAGGTTGGGAAATGGTCAGAAACTGGAGATGATACTGGAAAACGGAAAACGTTTGCTGGTTTCCAAGAATAAAAGTTTCGAACCCACTTATACTATTGTGGACGAATTTGATAATGAAGTTGCCTCTATAAAGAGCAGATATGACTGGAAAGCACTATGTTACCATTACGACATAGATGTGCGTCGCAAAGCGGTGGATAAAGACACACGTGCCACATTGCCTTTCCTACTAGTTTATTGTACACAACACGCACGCATAGCCCAGGCACCACCTGCACTGGGGAAAATAGCCGCGAGCTTCCTCTAAATATTCACAACTACTCATCTGTGCCTGCCGGAGCTGGTTAAGTTCCGGCATTGCCATTTATGGCTGCCCGTAAAGGCGTCGGTCAATCTTTTAATTCCCTATTTGTCCATTCCGCTTACCTTTGCGCAAATTTTCAAAAAAGTAAGATGGCATTACAGGCAGGTATCGTTGGTTTGCCCAACGTAGGAAAATCAACACTATTCAATGCGGTGAGCAACAGCGCAAAGGCACAGGCATCCAACTACAGGTTCTGTACCATAGAACCCAACGTAGGTCAGGTGGATGTGCCGGACGACCGTCTGACGAAGCTGGCCGAGTTGGTGCAGCCTCAACGCATACTGCCCACCACGTTTGAGTTTGTGGACATTGCGGGCCTGGTAAAGGGTGCCAGCAAGGGCGAAGGTCTGGGAAACAAATTCCTGGCCAATATCCGTGAGGTGGATGCCATTGTGCATGTGATACGCTGCTTCGAAGATGACAACATCCTGCGCGAAGAGGGCGACATCAATCCGATCAGCGATAAAGAGATAATAGATACCGAACTTCAGTTCAAGGATCTGGAGAGCGTGGAAAAGAAGATCCAGCGCGTGGAGAAGATGGCCAAAACCGGCGATGCGAAAATGAAACGCCAGCTGGAAGTATTGCAGCAGTGCCAGCAACACCTGGGCGAAGGCAAAAATGTTCGTGGTCTGGGGCTGGAAGGCGAAGACCGTGAAGCTATTGCCGACCTGTTCCTTCTTACTGAGAAACCGGTTCTGTACGTTGCCAACGTTGACGAAGCAGCGCTGCTGACGGGCAATAAATATTCTGATGCGCTTGTAAAGGCAGCCACAGAAGAAGGTGCGCAGGTGATAGTGATGAACAACTCTATCGAAGCACAGATCTCAGAAATGGAGAACGCCGAAGACAAAGAACTGTTCTTGTCTGAATACGGACTCACAGAGCCGGGACTGAACCGTCTCATCCGTTCCACTTACACACTTCTCAACCTGATCACTTATTTCACAGCAGGGGTGCAGGAGGTGCGTGCATGGACCATTCACCGTGGCTGGAAAGCGCCACAGGCAGCTAGCGTCATCCACACCGACTTTGAAAAAGGCTTCATCAAGGCCGAGGTGATCGCATATAACGACTATGTACAGTACAAAACTGAAGCAGCCTGTCGAGAAAACGGGAAACTGCGCATAGAAGGAAAGGAATATGTGGTGCAGGACGGCGATGTGATGCACTTCCGTTTCAACGTATAATTTCATTTTACCGGTCATGATGCGTATCTGGGTGGTCATAGCGGCGGCGATCGTTTCGGGAGGGCTGTTGTTGTCGGCCACCGGCAGCGAAACCGCACCCGAAACAGAGACGCACACGTCATCCATTGACAACAAAGCTGCCATGTACTGGAATCGGCACATGGCCGATTCTGCCATATCCTTATTGCGCAGTGGCGATGTTTTGCTGCGCATGGGTATGGGGGCGCAAAGCCAGATGCTGGCACGTATGAACAGGGGCAACAAAGACTTTTCTCATTGCGGAATTGTGTTAGTAGAGAATGGATACCCATTCGTGTATCACTGCATTGGCGGCGAAGACAACCCCGACGCGCGCATGAGGCGCGATTCGGGATCGGTTTTTCTTTCTCCGCAAAGTCAGTTAGCGTTTGGAGTTGTGCGTTACCCGCTCGACTCTACTGCAATAAAGAAGCAGGTGCTGGTTTGGTTCCGTAAACGTCCGCGTTTTGATATGCAGTTCGATCTTGCCACTAATGACAAGCTATATTGTACTGAAATGGTCTACAAGGTGCTGACCGGCGTGGCCGGAGATATGGGCTGCATACCCACCGATACCGTAATGGGACACCGTTTTGTGGGCACCGGAAATCTGATCGCCAACCCCATGGCTCAGCTCGTTTGGCAGGTGAAATATAAGTGATACCTTTGTTATGCTAAAAAGAAGTACATACATGAAGATCATGATGCGCCGTTTGGTGCTGCTCGCTGTTGCCTCTGTAATGTTTATCAGCTGTGGCCGGAACACCCCGAAAGAAGTTGCGAAAGCCTGGCTGACGGGATTCAACCATATGGAGTTTGAACAATCCATCAAGCTTTCAACAGACGATACAAAAAACTTGCTTAGCTCGTTGGAGGAGCTAACCAAGGGTGTATCTGACTCGGGCAAAACCGAACTGAAGAAGATCAAGATCAATATAAAGGACGTAAAAGAAGAAGGTGATAAAGCGATAGTCACTTACTCGTCTTCTGATAATCCTACCGAGCAGAAATTGAACCTGGTGAAAGTGAATGACAAATGGTTGGTACAATTCACGAAGAGCGATCTGGTGGGGGTGATGCCCAAAGACGACGAAGCGGCCCTTGAAGAACCTGCGCCTTCAACAGATAGTGCAGCTGTGGCAACAGACTCTGTGAAGAAGTAATATCAAGTAAATACCCCTCCCTGCACCAGCCATAAACTCCGGGTCACCCGGCTTAGGAACCTTACCTATGAACAGAAACGGACTCCTCATACTGGCTTTGGTGTTTTTCATTTCCTGCGGAGACGGGAATCGTAAGCATACCCGTTTCTTCCCCGTGAAACAGAACGGATATTATGGCTATATCGACCGCGAAGGACACACCGAGATTCCGTTCCGTTATAGTCGTGCAGGCTGCTTTGAAGGTGGTGTTGCGCTCGTAGCCAATCTAGACAAAGAGACCGGTTGGGGTTTCATAGACCATTCAGGGAATTATGTTATTCGCCCTGTGTATACAGCAGCCACCGCGTTCAGCGAGGGGCTTGCATTTGTAGTGCCCCGCGGAGGCGCACCCCGCGCTATAGATAAGAATGGCATCACAAAATTCACGCTCGATCAGGCGCTATCTGCCGAGATCTTCAGAGAAGGCCTTGCTGCATATAGCATTCTGGGCCCTCAGGGCGAAATATGGGGGTTCGTGAATAAAAGCGGCGAAACGGTGATACAACCCGCATACAAAGCCGTAGGTTACTTTTCATCGGGGCTATGCTGCGTTATGAACCGAAACGGAGAATGGGGCTATATCAACAAAAAGGGCGAGATAGCCATCCCTACCGTTTACAGAAACGCACACCCATTTGCCGGTGATATGGCCAAGGTGAATGTAGCCGGAAAGTGGGGGGTAATGCATACATCGGGCAAATTCATTTTGGAACCCCGATACGAAGATGTAGATGTGGACGGGAAGATATTCCTGGTGAAACACGATAATAAATGGGGGTGGATAGCGCGTGGCGGCGGAGTGGTAGTGCCGCTACTCTTTAACGACGCCTACCCGTTCAACGGCAATAAATTTGCACCCGTGAAGAGTGGCGAAAAATGGGGCTACATCAACGAAAAGGGGAAGTTCATCATTGCCCCTCAGTATGATTTCGCTTTCGGTTTCGATGGCGGCCTGGCCGTAGTAGAGAATAAAGGCAAGTATGGCTTTATTGACGAGGAAGGGAAATTTGCCATAGAACCTACTTACGATCACTTGCCGGTCGATTATTACATACGCTACTTCGCACCCACCTCGGCCTTCTACTCTGTAAAGAGCGATGTGAACGACCCGAGAACCGTAGCCTATAAATGGCTTACCGCATTTTACAAGATGGACTACGCCGAGGCCGGCCGCAACGCCACCGACGATACAAAGGCATTGCTGGAGAAATTCTCAGGCTTGAGCGACATGATCTCAGATTCTACCCGCAGACACATGGCCGGTGTGATGGTGGGCGTGATTGGTTACAAACAGAGCGGCGACAGGGCGATCGTTACTTATACCCTTTCCGACAACAAAGGAAAGGAACAGTTGCTGTTTCTGGTGAAGATGAACAACCGCTGGCTGGTGCAGTTCTCCAAGAACGAAGAAGAACTGAAAGAAGAAGAGCCCTCCACCCTGTAGTAGCATACCGGCACTTACTATTATTACTCATAATTCATACTTTTGACCGCATATGGTCCTCAGCAGGTTCTGGCTTATTATCATTATTGTGTCTGTTGTTTATGTGTTGGGCACATTGGCCACAGGCAATGCATACTCCATAGATCACATTGTGAACGGCAAACGTGACGACGCCCTTCTAATAAAAGAGCTTTACCTCAAGGACATGGTGTCTCCGTTGCGCGACAGCATAACAGCAGCCGCCGATGGAAAGTATGTAGTGCATGGCGCTACTGCCAAACAAGATGTGATCTACACTCTGGACAAGGGCCTTGTAAAAGTGACCCGTGGCAAGCTGGCCACCGATGGTATATTGCCCACCTGCAAAAGTGCCATTTTCGACCTCATACTACCACTCATTGCCTATCTGTCATTCTTCTGCGGCATACTGCAGTTACTTATCGATTCGGGTGCGTCAGAGAAGTTGGCCAAACTGCTTAGCCCTGTATTCGTAAAGGTCTTTCCCGAGGTGCCGGCAAAACATCCTGCCATCTCTTACATGACCCTCAACTTCGCTGCCAACTTCTTGGGGCTCGATTCAGCTGCAACACCATTCGGCCTCAAAGCCATGGAAAGCCTGCAGGAACTGAACCCCGATAAGGAACGTGCCAGCAACGCGCAGATCATGTTCCTGTGCCTGCATGCTGCCGGCCTTACCCTCATCCCCACATCTATCATTGGCTACAGGGCTGCGCAAAATGCCCAAAACCCAGCTGATGTGATGCTGCCCTGCATTATCACATCGTTCATCGGCACCCTTGCTGCGCTGATACTGGTGGGTGTGCGTCAACGCATCAACTTCAAGAGCGGCGTGCTTATTGGCGCATTGGGTGGCATTGCCGGTGTGCTTACAGGATTGATGTTCTACATTACCCGCCTGGGCATTGCTGAGAAGAATCACTTTACCGCCAATATCTCCAACGTTATTCTGCTTTCCATCATTCTCTTTATCCTCATTTATGCCTTCGTTCACGAGAAAAAATTCACTGCTGACGGCAAGAATGTGTTCTCTTCCTTTGTAGATGGCGTGTCATCCGGACTGAATACAGGCGTTACTATATTCCCCTACATATTGGGTATGCTGGTGGCCATTTCAGTATTCCGCAATAGCGGTGTTTTCGAAATGGTTTCGGGAGCGTTATCAAAATTCTTCCTCATGCTGCATGTGGACAAGGGCGTGGTTGACGCTTTGCCCGTAGCCATCCTGAGACCATTCAGTTCCAGCGGTTCGCGCGGCTTCATGATAGATGCCATGCAGACATTTGGCGTCGATTCTCTGGCCGGCCGCCTGTCCAGCGTGTTCCAGTGCAGTGCAGAGACAACATTCTATGTGATAGCCGTTTATTTCGGCAGCGTAAAGGTGAAGAATACCCGCTACACATTGTCCACGATGTTGTTGGTGGATCTGATCTGCGTGATAGCCGCAATATTTGTTTGCACACTATTCTTTTAGATCTGGCGTTAATTGTGGACAAACCAATGTACACGTTTATGCGCCTTATCGCAATATTTTCAGTGCTACTGCTTCTAGCTTGCGGTTGCGAGCGACACACTTGTCATCTGTTGCCTGAGCAGGGAAAATACGATCGTAGCTCAGCTATATACACTGCTGCTGTGGCCCGGCATTTGGCGGCCACCGACCAGGCCACACTGGACTGCTACATAGCAGATTATGAGGAGGATAGCGCGAGACAATACATTTGGGTAAATTTCCATAGCCCAGCGTGGTGTGCCACCGCAAAGGTGGACATTACCAAAGCCGATAAACTGGCCCATGTGAAGGAACTAGGTGGCATGTCCTACATATCAGCCGGTCTGGACGGATTCAGAGTAACTATCGATAGCGCTCACGGATCTTACAGATGCCTCTATGCCGATATGGACCATATAGTGGACTGACCCCACCGCCCCCATTTGACCACAATCATTGTTCAATTCAAAATACTCCGTTTCTTTGTATCAAAGCAAACAAGCCATGCCATACATATTGCCTGTAAAAGGTGTAATGCCCGAGATACCCGAATCCTGTTTTGTTGCACCCAATGCAACCATTGTGGGCGACGTGATAATGGGTGAGGATTGCAGCATTTGGTTCAACGCCGTGGTGCGCGGCGATGTCAACAGCATTCGCATGGGCAATAAGGTGAATGTGCAGGACGGTGCAGTTATTCACTGCACCTATCAGAAGACTAAAACCAATCTGGGCAACAACGTATCGATAGGGCACAATGCACTGGTGCACGGCTGCACCGTGGCCGACAATGTTCTTATAGGCATGGGATCCATCGTGATGGATAATGTGGAGATAGGCGAAGGCAGCATCATAGCCGCCGGTGCAGTGGTGCTGGAAGGCACAAAAGTGCCTGCAGGAAGCATATTCGCAGGGGTACCTGCAAAAAAAGTGAAAGACATTAGCCCCGAGCTACTGAAGGGCGAAGTGGAACGCATAGCCAACAATTACCTCATGTACAGTTCGTGGTTTAAATAGCTACTACAATTTAGTAAGATGGGAGATCATCACCACCACCACGGTCATAGCCACCATCACCACCATCATCATGGCGGAGAGAGGCACCATGGTCACCATCACCACCACCACAGCTCTCACAACGCGGGAACTGCCTTTGTTGTTGGCATCATTCTCAATCTCCTCTTTGTCATCTTTCAAGCCGGTGCGGGCATCTACACTGGTTCCGTAGCGCTGCTGTCCGATGCCGGTCATAACCTGAGCGACGTGGCAAGTCTTGGTCTGTCGTTAGTGGCTTTCCGTTTAGCACGCCGCAGGCCTTCCAGGAATTACACCTACGGCTATAGGAAATCTACGGTACTCGCTGCACTTGTAAATGCCGTTGTCCTGCTCATAGCTATCGGTATATTGGGCATAGAGGCGGTGCACCGGCTACAGCATCCGCAACCGGTGGCCGGCGGTGTAGTGGCATGGGTGGCTGCGGTAGGCATCGCGGTCAACTTCGGTAGTGCCATGTTCTTCTTCCGCAGTAAAGATCACGACCTCAATACACGTGGAGCCTATCTACATCTCCTTACCGATGCGCTTGTGTCATTGGGCGTTGTTGTGACCGGTATTGCCATACAATACACAGAGATCTATTGGCTGGACGGCGCTGTGAGCCTGCTGATACTTCTGGTGATACTTGCAGGCACCTGGTCGCTGCTCACAAGCAGCCTGCGTATGGCGCTCGATGCGGTGCCATCCAATATTTCGCCGGATGAAGTGAAGGAGATAATTCTTGGAACGCCCGGAGTAGAGGCCATGCACCACACGCATATCTGGGCCATGAGCACTACACAGAATGCGCTCACTACCCACCTCACACTCAGTGAAGAAATGACTTTTGAAGAGAAGCTGCAGACCGTGCACGATATCAAGCACAAGCTGCGCCACCACCACATTCACCACGCCACTATAGAACTGGAATCTGCTGCGCAGCCCTGCGGAGATAAAGACTGCTGAGAAAGAGAACGATCACTTATCGTACTTGCCCCACATCATGGCGCCATACAAAATGTGCAATACCCCGAATCCGATGGCCCAGAAAAATAAGCCGAAGCCGGGGAAGAACATGGAAGTGCATCCAAGTGCCACATCCAGCATACCCAGATAGCGGATATCAGAGTCGGCATGCCGACCGGCACTGATAAGCGCCAGTCCGTAAAACACAAGACAGGTAGGCGCCACAAACATGCCGCAGCCATAATAGATGAACAACAGGCAGAACACCCCGCCCGCGAATACCGGATAGAATAACTGCTCTACCATGCTGCGCGATGCGTTATTCCATACGCTACGACCCATGCGGTGTGCCTTGCGGTTGGTGAAATAGATAACTCCGCCCAATGCCAACGCGAAAACAGCAACTCCCAGAAAAATGAATTTGACCGTATTGGCGTCGAAATGTTCCGAAGAGGCATACAATGTCTTGCCTATACCCTTGTTGCCCGGCAGCTGCAACCAGTTGTACCCTACAATTGCACCCACCAGCGAAACAACACCCGCCCATATTCCGCTCCAGCCGCTCAGCGAGATGATGCGGGCCGACCGGTCCATGATGCCGCTCAGTTCCTGCAGCGTTTCAAGGGTGTCTTCGTTTGTGTGTTGATCCATTTCAGGCACTTTTGTACACACAAAGTAACACCCTTCTGCCGATTTGCCCAATAACAAGGGTCAGCGTACATAATATTTTCTGCATACATTCGTTATAGTACTACAGTCATGCACGCACTTGCCACAATATTCGACCGCCGCTTTCTGCGCTACCTGCCGTCATTCTATTTTGCCGCAGTTGGCTTATTTGCATTGGTCATGGACCTGATCCATAATTCGTTTTCATGGGCCATGACCATCATCTATCTTGTGCTCTGCCTGCCGGCCATCTTCCGCAATAAGTGGGTATACCTGTCACTTGGCCCCCTTTTGTTGCTGGTCTTCGGCTATCTGCTCATAGTTGTCTCGGCCTGGTTCGCCCGCTATATGGCAGGCACGCCCTTCAAAGACCCGGTTGCCACATTCGGCGTGGGCTACACCTTCGTGGTGTCGTCATTTATCAGCTCCATCTTCCTGGTCATGCAGGGTCTTAACGATTCCGTTCATCCTCAAAAACACCTGCCCGCAATGTGACTTTACCTTATCGTTTTTCTGTGATGATGAGTAAAGTAAGGGCGGCGCTGTTGTGCTACCGATATTATGCTGCCGTGCCGCTGGTCCTGTGCCTGCCCGGTTGTTGGATCTATGCAATGGAGCGTCTTGTTGTTCCGTTACTGCTAATGAAGACGCTAACTGATGTGCTCATCTGGTACTTCATTACCGCTACGACACCTCACCGCTTGTTCTACTACTATAATCTGCACTTATCCCGTTGGTTCCTTTTCGTCACGTTTATCATCACCGATCTTTTCATCTTCCGCATCCTGCTATGGCTCACAGCAATTATGTTTCAGGCTCCGACCAACTGATCGCCGAGCAGGTTTTTGTGTCCATCGGCGGCCGCGAGATACTGAAGGGCGTAACTATTAGTGCCACACGTGGCAGCATTACCGGCCTGCTGGGGCGCAATGGGTCGGGCAAGTCCACTATGCTGCAGGCTGTGTTTGGCACACGGCCCGCCACCGAGTGTTCTGTATTCGTGAATGGCATCAAAGTAACCATCCCGTATACGCATCACGGACTGCTCAACTACCTGCCACAGCAAAAGTTTTTGCCACCATCGCTCACGGTTCACACCGTCATGAGGCAATTTGGGGCTGAACTGAGTGTGGCCCTTCAATGGTTTCCTGAATTGGCCGAAGTTTCACATCTAAAGATCAGTGAGCTTTCCGGTGGCACCGAGCGACTGGTATCTGTAGTAATGCTCTTGCTGGGCAACAGTCGTTTCGTGTTGCTCGATGAACCTTTTTCCCACATCATGCCGCTGCACGTGGCGCGCCTGCAGGAACTGATGCAACAACAGAAGCTACACAAGGGCATCATTATCACCGACCATATGTATGCGCCCCTGCTCGATATATGCGACAGCATTTATCTTATGAAGGAAGGGCGCTCTGTATTCATCCGCAACAGGGAAGATCTGGTGCTGCACGGTTACCTGTCCACCCTTTAGTTGCAAGCGATTAGCACTATTTTCCCATTTCTGTTTGGCTGTATCTGCAATGTAAAAATGTTTAGTAACTATGTAATAGCAATTGACGAACAAAAATCCGATAGTTATGTCATATCCTTATCTTATTCGCACCGCCGAGGAATACAAAACTGCCTACGAGAAGAGTATTCAGGACCCCGAAGGTTTCTGGGCCGATGTCGCTTCCTCTTTTCTGTGGCGCAAACGATGGGACAAAGTGCTGGAGTGGAATTTCGAATCTCCCGATGTGAAATGGTTTAGGGGCGCTAAACTCAACATTACAGAGAACTGCCTGGACAGGCATCTCGGAACAATGGGCAACAAACCCGCCATTATCTGGGAGCCCAACGACCCGGAAGAACACCACCGCATGATCACCTATCGTGATCTGCACCATAAAGTAGGGCAGTTTGCGAACGTGCTCAAGCACAATGGCGTAAAAAAAGGCGATCGTGTGTGCATCTATATGGGCATGGTACCCGAGCTCGCTATTGCGGTGCTGGCGTGCGCACGCATCGGTGCTATCCATAGTGTCATATTCGGTGGGTTCAGCGCGCAGAGCATAGCCGACAGGCTCATTGACGCCCACGCCGCCACGGTCATCACTTGCGATGGCGCTTACCGTGGCAACAAAGAGATACCACTGAAAAATGTGATTGACGACGCGTTAGTGCAATGTCGCTTCGTTACCAAGGTGATCGTACTTACACGCACCCACACCCCGGTAAGTATGATAAAGGGTCGCGATGTTTGGTGGGAAGATGAGATACGCAAAATAGAGACACTGGGTCTGCACGACTGCCCCGCCGAAGAGATGGACGCGGAAGATCCTTTGTTCATCCTATACACATCCGGCTCCACAGGCAAACCAAAAGGCGTAGTGCACACATGTGGTGGCTACATGGTATACACTACCTATTCCTTCGTGAACGTATTCCAGTATCAGCCCGGCGATGTCCATTTCTGCACTGCCGACATAGGCTGGATAACAGGGCACAGTTACATTGTGTATGGTCCGCTGGCTGCAGGTGCCACTACGCTCCTGTTCGAGGGCATACCTACCTGGCCCGACGCCGGACGTTTCTGGAATATTGTGGATGAATACAAGGTAAATATCCTATACACAGCTCCCACAGCCATTCGCTCACTTATGGGCTATGGCCTCGGTCCTGTTCATGCACACAACCTCAGCAGTTTGAAAGTGCTCGGGTCAGTTGGTGAACCCATCAACGAAGAGGCATGGCAGTGGATGCACGAGAACATAGGCAAGGGACGCTGCCCCATTGTGGATACATGGTGGCAGACCGAGACCGGCGGCATTATGATATCCAATATGGCCGGCGTCACGCCAGCAAAACCTTCTTATGCCACGCTGCCGCTACCCGGAGTGCACCCAATGTTAGTAGACGAGAACGGCAATGAGATAAAGGAGAACAACGTAAGCGGCAACCTGTGCATACGGCATCCGTGGCCATCTATCATCCGCACTACCTATGGCGACCACGAACGTTGCCGAACGAATTATTTTGCCACCTACCCCGGACTGTACTTTACAGGCGACGGTTGCTACCGCGATGAGAACGGCAATTACCGCATAACCGGCCGAGTGGACGATGTGCTGAATGTAAGTGGCCACCGCATCGGCACTGCCGAGGTGGAGAATGCCATCAACATGCACTCGGGCGTCATAGAAAGCGCTGTAGTTGGTTATCCGCACGACATAAAGGGACAGGGCATCTATGCCTACGTGATCTTCCAGAACACGCATGGCGATGAGCAGCTCTCCCGTCAGGACATCATGCAGACCGTTACCCGTATCATTGGCCCTATAGCCCGACCCGATAAGATCCAGTTTGTAAGCGGATTGCCCAAAACACGCAGCGGCAAGATCATGCGCCGCATACTACGCAAGATCGCCGAGAACGAGCCCGACAGTATTGGTGATACCTCAACACTGCTCGATCCTTCGGTTGTCGAAGAGATCATCCGGCACAGGATCTGACAATATACTTTTTCATTTTCCCGAAAAGCGACCTATATGGTCGCTTTTCTTAATTTAGCGGAAACACCAAACGTCCGGTTATGGGCCTCATTACACAACAGATAGCAAAACATCTGCGCGACATTCACTTCGGCGGCAACTGGACCACCTCTTGTCTGCGAGATCAGGTAAAGGAACTTACCTGGGAACAGGCTACGCAAAAGGTGCAGTCTTTCAATACTATTGCTACGCTGGTGTATCATGCGCACTACTATGTACACGAGGTCATCCCTGTGTTGAACGGCGCACCACTCACCGCCAGCGACAAACTCAGTTTCGATCATCCGCCCATTACCTGTCAGTCAGATTGGGACAACTTCCTCAACAATGTGTGGCTCGATGCCGAAACATTTGCCGGACTGATAGAACAACTGCCCGACGACTGCCTGCACCGGCCATTTACCGACGAAAAGTACGGCACCTACTACCGCAACCTCGCCGGCATCATAGAGCACATGCATTACCACCTGGGGCAGATCGTCATCATCAGGAAGTTACTGTAGCCCACCGGCATTATCTTTGCGCATGGATTATTTCAAGAAGCTGCTCGATCTGCTGAAGACCGAGCGCGAGGCCGACAAACAATCGTGGCTGGAGCTCACGCGCTCTTCTACCGCTGCAGAACGTCGCGCCAATGGCCTTACCTGGTATCCTGTCGCCATTCGTGGCACCGAACTAAGCAAGGCCGAATACATTACCGTAGAACTCGAAAGGACCACCCATACCGATCTGCCACATCAGTTCCGCTTCGGTGTGTCGGCGAGTCTCTTCTCCAATCACGATCCGAAAAACCATTTTATAGAAGGTACCGTGAGTTATGCCGGTGGCAACCGCATGAAACTGGCACTCCGCACCGATGAGTTGCCCGATTGGGCGTCAGACGGCAAACTCGGCGTGGACCTCACCTTCGATGACAATAGCTACGACGAGATGCAGGCCGCTCTCAAACAGGCCGACTCCATAGCAGAGAAAAAGGAAGGGCGCATTGTCCGCGTACTCACCGGGACATCCGCTCCTGCTTTCAATTCCGACATTCCACCCTATACCGACCCGAAGCTGAACCCCATGCAGCAGCAGGCGATAACCCGGATACTACAGGCAGAGGATGTGGCCATAGTGCACGGCCCGCCCGGCACAGGCAAGACCACCACACTGGTACAAGCTATAAAAGCACTGCTGAAGAACGGAGAAGACCGCATTTTGGTCACCGCACCCAGCAATACCGCCGTAGACCTCATCAGCGAGAAACTATCCGAGCAAGGCTTGAATGTGCTGCGTGTGGGCAATCCTGCGCGCGTATCCGAGCGACTGATGTCACTCACACTCGATAGCAAGGTGTCAGGTCACAGCTCTGTAAAAGAGATCAAACGACTGAAGAAGCAGGCGTCAGAGTTCAAGGATATGGCGCATAAATACAAACGTAGTTTTGGTCGTTCCGAACGGGAACAACGCAAGGCGCTGTTTGATGAGGCGCACAAGATCATGAAGGATGTGGAGCGCATGGAGCAATACATCATTGATGACGTTACAAGCAAGGCTCAGGTGGTCACTGCAACATTGGTAGGCACCAACCACTACACCGTGCGTAACCTGCGCTACAATACTGTTGTTATAGACGAGGCAGGCCAGGCCATTGAACCGGGCTGCTGGATTCCCATACTAAAAGGCCGCAAGGTCATACTCGCCGGCGACCATTGTCAGCTATCGCCCACCATCAAGTCGGCCGAGGCGGCTAAGAACGGCCTCTCTGAAACGCTACTCAGCAAATGTGTCGCGCGCTTTCCCGATGCCGTGGTGATGCTGGAAGAACAGTACCGCATGCACCGGGTTATCATGGGCTTCTCGTCGCGTATGTTCTACGACAACCGACTCACAGCGCATCCGTCAGTGGCCGATCATCTGCTCACCGGGCACGAACTGGCGTTCACCTACATTGATACTGCCGGTTGCGGCTTCGAAGAAAAAGCCGACACTACCAGCATATCCAATCCCGAGGAAGCAGCACTGTTGTTCAAACATCTCACGCGCTTGGTACAGGATCTTACCACCCGCCACACCGTTGCCGATTTCCCAACCATTGCCATTATCTCGCCCTACCGCGGACAGATAGCCGTCCTCAAGGAACAAATGGAGCACGCCACAGCCCTGCAACCCTACCTGCACGCTATCGCTGTAAATACTATCGATAGCTTTCAGGGACAGGAACGCGATATAGTATGCATCAGTCTGGTACGTAGCAACAGCGACGGAGAGATCGGCTTCCTTTCCGATACCCGCCGCATGAATGTGGCCATGACCCGCGCCCGCAAAAAGCTGATCGTAGTGGGCGACAGTGCCACCTTATCGCAGCACCCTTTCTATGCCGAGATGATCGCCTATGCCGAAATCCACAACGCCTACAAAAGCGCCTGGGAGGAAGACTGGGCTATGTGACGGGAATGAACAAAGGAATTTTTCGGTCGGATATGTTATAGATATGTATCTTTAATACATGGATCTGAACACCATCTTCCGCAACACTTTCGAACGAGACCTCATCAACAGTCTACAGGAAAAGGCATCGATCGTTGAAGTGCCTGTCGGAACAACCATCCTAAAAGTGGGCGATGTGATACGGGTGGTACCCATCGTCCTTTCAGGTCTTATCAAGGTAGTGCGTCAGGACGATGACGGCCACGAACTGTTGCTGTATTATGTGAATGCCGCCGAGTCTTGCGCCATGACCGTTACCAGCTATATGCATCGATCACAAAGCGAGATCATGGCTATTGCTGAAGATACCGTTCAACTCATGGTAGTGCCCGTTGACCTGGCCGACGACCTCTACGCACAATATGCAGGTTGGAAGTCATTTGTGATGAAGACCATCCGCGATCGCTTTCGGGAGTTGCTCGTTACCATAGATCAGATCGCCTTTCAGAAACTCGATGAGCGACTGGTCAATTATCTTCGCGACAGGTCCCGTGCCACCGGCTCGCCGTTGCTCAATGTATCGCACGAACAGATAGCTATAGACCTCGCCACGTCGCGGGTGGTGATATCAAGACTGCTGAAAAAGCTGGAACAGGAGAAGAAGGTGAACCTCTATCGCAATCAGATAAGGCTGATGACGGAAATGTAACTTTAGTTACCGTCCGGCAATTGCCCCGTTGCGACATTTGTATTGAAATTGATCATTAACCTCAAAATACAGATACAATGAAAAAGAACATGGGTCTCGCCGACAAAGCAATTCGCATCCTTGTAGCCGCAGTTATTGCCGTACTGTACTTTACTCATCAGATCTCCGGTACTGCCGCCATCGTATTGGGCGTTCTTGCAATAGTCTTCACACTCACCAGCCTTGTGGGCACTTGTCCGCTATACCTGCCATTCGGCATCTCTACCAAAAAGAAAGACTAAGCCGACGCTTCCTCTTTCAGAACCATTGCAGCCCCTCTAAACGAATATCTACGAAAAAGGGCCCGCGTTCCGGCGGGCCCTCAATTAGTGTTTGTTTCAGCACTACTTCACATCGTGCATCAGCTTGCGCACCAGCGGCGATATCACTATCAGCGCCACACCCGCAATAAGCGCGTAGATGGCCAGTTGCTTATATCCATCTGTATAGGCCATCAGTTTTTCTGTAAGGCCTGCGTTTTCGTTGGCAGTGGTCATATTGGCACCCAATATACCCGCCGCGTACTGACCATAAGCACTCGCCAGGAACCACATACCCATCATCATACCGTGTAGTGGCTTAGGCGCCAGCGTGGTCATCAGCGACAGCCCTATTGGAGACAGGCACAACTCGCCCAGCGTAGACACCAGGTAGGCTAGCGTGAACAGATCCAGAGATGTCTTACCATTCGAGTCGGCAAAGAACCGCGTGTAGTAATACAAGTAAAACGATACTGCCACAAACAAAAAGCCTAACCCGAATTTTATAAGCGTATTCGGCTCCAGCTTCTTCTTCGAAAGCCATACCCACAACAGACCCACTATCGGACTCAACACGATCACAAATACCGAGTTGGAAGAGTTGTTCACTTCGTTAGGGTCAAAGTGTACACCCATTACAGTGTCATTCAGATTGTACCGAGCGAACAGACTAAGAGAACCGCCTGCCTGTTCAAAGAAGGCCCAGAAGAAGATCGAGAAGATAATGAACACAAATGCCGCTATCAGCTTCTGCCGCTCCACCTTGTTGAACTTCATCATCTCATATACAAGATACAGGAACGCAAGCGGGCCTATCGTGTACATGAAATAATCAGTGTACTCGCTGTTCTTCACCAGCAGATATATTAGCGGCATCACCAGCACCGAACCCGCATATACCATGATGTCGTTTTTCAATATCTGACCCTTGGTCATTTTGCCTTCAAGCGGCGACAGACCTATAGGGCCTATCTGCTTGCGTGTGAACAGAAATATACCCAGACCAATGATCATACCGATACCCGCCAGCGAAAAAGCCGCATTCCACGAATAGTTATTAGCCGTCTTGATACATAACCACCCACCCAGGAACGCGCCTATATTGATACCCGAATAGAACAGTCCAAAGCCTGCATCCCTTCGTGAGTCGCCTTCCTTATATAGGTTACCCACCATCGTCGATATATTAGGCTTAAAGAAGCCCGTACCTACGATGGTGAAACTGATGCCTATGTAGTACAGGTCTTTGGGTGAGAAGGCCAGCGTGAAGCTACCTATGATCATGAGCAACCCACCCCAGAATACCGACTTGCGGAAACCGAGTATCTTATCGGCAAACAAACCGCCAATGAAGGTCATGGTGTATATGAACGCCTGAATGCCGCCGTACTTCAGGTTCGCGTCACGTTCGTTCAGCATCAGCTGTTCCACCATAAAGATGGTCAGCATGCCACGCATACCGTAGAACGCGAAGCGCTCCCACATCTCAGAGAAGAAAAGATACCAGAGTTGTTTCGGATACTTGCCCTTGAAGTCCTGAACCTGTTCCAGGGTCAGCTCGGCGGTATTGTCGTTCATACTGTCGCTTTTTAGTGCACGGAAAATATGCTACCAAAGTAAGCGATAATTTTTTATTGACACATCCCCCTGTTCGGGGACGGTCATTTGGCCGATATTGATACGCCGTCGGCCAGGCGGATATGTCTGTTGCCATAAGCCGACGCCGTAGGGCTATGCGTCACCATAACAATAGTGACACCTTTTTGCTCGTTGATACTTGTCAGCAACTGCATGATCTCTCCCGACAGTGCGGGGTCCAGATTGCCGGTAGGCTCGTCTGCCAGTATCATCGATGGCTCGTTGATCAGCGCCCTCGCTACCGCCACTCGCTGCTGCTGTCCGGCTGAGAGTTCTCGCGGAAGGTGATTCCGTCTGTCGTCAAGGCCCACAAGATGCAACACCTCCATAGCCGCTAATACCTGCTTGGATCCGGTCATTCCTGTTGTGGCCAGTGGCAACATGACGTTCTCTATCGCCGTCAGGTAGGGTATCAACGCGAAACTCTGCATCACGAACCCTATATGTTTTCTTCTGTAGGCAGAAAGTTCATTGTCACTTGCCGCGTCTATCTGCATGTCGCCGAATGATATACTGCCGGCTGTGGGCCTTATAAGTCCTGCCATACAAAGTAGCAGGGTTGTCTTGCCTGATCCCGATGCACCGGTGATAGTCATAAAATCCCGTTGCGATACTGTCAGGTCAATATTCTTCAGGGCGTAAATATCACCATCACTATGCGGATAGGTTTTTGATACGTTCTTCAGCGTCAGCATGGTCATCAGTTTTCCTGCATGTTATTGAATGGTTCTATACGGCCGGCAAAATAGGCCGGCAATGCGGCGCCTGATACTGCAACCAGAAGTGACAGTACCAGAGCTACCGGAAACAGCATCGGTATTGGCTTCACCTCCAGTCCTGCAAACTCGGGGCCAAGCCACATGGCTGCCGCGCTACCAACTATATATCCGGACACTCCGCCAATGAACCCCAGCAGCAATGCCTTGCTGATGATCATTCGGTAAATAGATGCCTTAGGAAACCCGATCATCCTGAGGGTTCCTATTTCCTTCTTCCTTTCATTCACGTTCGCCCACACACTGTTTCCTATAGATATCCCGCCAACGAAAACAATAATGATGAGAAACACCAGAGACAATTTTTGCATCAGTTTGTTGGTCTGGACCTGTGTGGCAACTATCTGCCCTATCGTGGTCACGCGGGTGTCGGGTAGAATATTCCTGAGCTTACTCAGCAATCCGTCTGTTATGGCATTGCAGCAGCCCATGATCTCAATAGCACTTACCTGACTACCGGTCCCCAACAGATCCTGCACGGTGTGGAGGTGTGCAAATACGCGGTCGTCATCTATTGTTCCGGTTTCAGAAAGCACCTTAGCGACTCGAAAACTCCTGCCTTCTATCGTCACACTGTCATTCTCTTTCAGGTGCAGCTTACTTGCAGCTGCAGTGCCCACCAGGCAATCATTTGCCGCTATCGATTCTATCGACTTTCGCTGCAGCCGCTCGTCTTTATAGCCATGCGATTCGTTTAACGGACTCGGACCGCAAGATGCCTTAAGACCTTTGCCAAATAGCCCCGACCGTTGCCAGATCGGCTTCGACACAAGTTCATTTTTCGGAAGGATACCCGTCAGCACTATTTTCTGACCGTTCACAACAACTCTTCTCGTAAGTTTGGGCGACATGTTATCTACTCCTGTCAGCGATGATGTTGCGATCACCTCCACATACTCCTCAGGCAGAGTTGGCGCGTCAATATCCGCCGTATAGTAATTATCTACAGAAGCACCCTGAGGCAATACGAGAACATTTGCCCCGAGATTGTCCAGATTGATAGCAACGGCCTTCTCAGACACCACCGATACCGACCGTATGGCCACTATTACAGCAATACCAAGTGTAATAGCTAATCCACCCGAGATCATTTGAGCCCTGCGCTGCCTGAACTCGGTCAGGATGAGCCTGCCGATTGTCATTCCCTTTGCTACCATCCTTTTTATTTCTTACAGTCTTTAGAGTTTCCGCCGGGGCAGCATGGCGCTTCCGCCTGGCGTGCTGAGGCTGCAATTTTTGTCGCTGAGAAAGGTGCTGTATATGTCTCTATAATGTCACCTGCTTTATTAAAAACGTGCACCTGCGTTCCTTTGGCGGTTTTACTTGGTTTCAGCAATTTAATGAACGGCTGCTCCGCTTTTTCGTCCAGATCCACCTCTACGGTTATAGCCCCTCCCTTCATTTCTGCACACGCCTTCTTACTCGCCTCCACTGCTGCCGCCTTGTCTGCCATTCCTTTTCTGTACATCACAACGATTGCGGCCTTCTTCTGCTCAAATGCCAGTAAGGCATCGCTTTGACGCGCTGTTGGGATCTCTTCTGCCAGCAATTGCGGCGTCGCTTCCTTTTTGGTATATCCGTTCGTGGCCACACCATTCGAAGCGATCACAAGTATCATCGGCTCCTTGGTCGACGACAGCCCATATTTCCTGATCACAGCCGCATTCGCCTTATCCAGCCGGTCCAGGGTCACAACCGCCGAACGGGCACAAAGGGCCTTGGCCCTCACCGCAATATCTTTGGTCGCGGCAAGATCTCGAGCGTTATCTGTCACTACAAGGAATACCGCATTACCTTTCTTCAGCTCGGCGTCAATTGCCTGTTGCGACTGCGCAACGGCACCAGAAAACATCAAACTCATCGCCGCTGCCGTCAATATTGTTCTTACTATTTTCATACGGTCATTTTTTTCAACTTCGAATAGGTGGTCGTCATCCTATGCTGTTTTGCTGTAGTACTTATCCTTTATCCAAAAAGCTACATTCACCAGGGCTATCAGCGCAGGTACTTCCACCAGCGGCCCTATCACCCCTGCAAATGCCTGTCCGCTGTTAATGCCGAACACGCCAATTGCAACAGCTATCGCCAATTCGAAATTATTGCCTGCCGCTGTAAATGCTATAGATGCATTGGTAGAGTAGTCGGCACCCATTTTCTTCCCCACATAAAAACTCACAAGGAACATTACAGCGAAATAGATAACCAGCGGCAGCGCGATGCGCAGCACATCAAGCGGTATCTGAACGATCAGCTGCCCCTTCAGGCTGAACATTACTACTATGGTGAACAACAGCGCCACCAATGTTATCGGCGACACTTTCGGAATGAACTTTTCCTGATACCATGTTTCCCCCTTAGCTTTCAGCAATACATACCGTGTTACAAATCCTGCTACAAACGGCACCCCAAGGTATATCGCCACACTTTCTGCTATCTGCCCTATGGTGATGTTCACCTCCGCGCCCGTAATACCGAAGTAAGGCGGCAATACCGTCACGAACACGTATGCATACACACTATACAACAACACCTGAAAGATACTGTTCAGTGCAACAAGCCCTGCAGCGTATTCCCTGCTGCCCTCAGCCAGTTCATTCCATACTATTACCATGGCTATGCAGCGCGCCAGGCCTATCAGTATCAGTCCCACCATATATTCGGGATACCCCTTCAGGAACACTACTGCCAGCACAAACATCAGGATGGGGCCTATCACCCAGTTCAGTAGCAGCGATGCGCCCAGCACCTTTGTGTTTTTAAACACCTCCTTCAGCCGGTCATACTTCACCTTCGTGAATGGAGGATACATCATCAATATCAGCCCTATAGCCAGCGGGATGTTGGTGGTGCCCGATGAGAACGAATTGATAAAACCCGATGACGATGGTATGAAGTAACCAATGCCAACTCCCACCGCCATTGCCATAAATATCCAAAGGGTGAGGAATCGGTCCAGGAATCCGAGCTTCTTGCGTTCGTGAGCCGGAGCACAGTTATTTGTTGACATTATAACTCTGTTTTGTGTGTCGTTAATATCCTATTTTGAGCCGGAGGCCTGCTTCCTGCTAAAGTGAGCAAGCAACTCAGGCAAAAGCGCTTTCTCCGGTATCATGGGTATTCCATAAGTCCTTGCGGCAAGCTCACGCTCTATTTTATTGATCACTCCTATCTCTGCAACTGCCCTGCTCTTCAGCAACGGATCCGTTATGCCATGCAGCATCGACAAGCTTTGGTTCACCACCCATGCATACGGCGTTATCCCTGCGCGCTTCAGATCCTGCTGCAATGCGGCTGCTTCACGCATCGGCGTTGTTTCAGGTAGCGATATCAGCAATATCTTGCAGAGCGCACTGTCTTGCAATGCCATGTAGGGTGTCTTTATACGCGCTGCGTCTATATTAGAGTTGCGCATTACTTCTCTGTGGTAGCTCCCTGCCGTGTCCAGCAACAGCAATGTGTGCCCGGTAGGTGCGGTATCCATCACTACAAATTTTCTTCGTGCATCGTGTATCGCCTTCGAGAAGGCATGAAACACCGCAACCTCTTCAGTGCAGGGCGATTTAAGATCTTCCAGCAGCAACTTCTTCCCTTCATCATCAAGCTTCTCTCCCTTCTGTTGCAGTACCTTGTCGATGTATCGTTGTGTTTCTGTCTTGGGGTCTATCCGGTCAACGGTGAGCCTCGCAGGCACTTCTGCCAACTGACCTATGAAATCCTTCACATGAGCGGCCGGGTCTGTTGTGGTCAGGTGCACTTCAAATCCCTTCTGTGCAAGCATCACCGCCACCGCCGATGCCGCAATGGTTTTACCAACGCCGCCCTTACCCATCGTCATGATCAATCCATGGTCCTGCTGCGCTGTTATCTCGTCCACCAGATCGGCCAGACTCTTCATTGCATGGTCCATTTCAGCACTTCCTGTTGCTGCGCTTGCGGCAAACTGTTGTTGTAGTGTTGGCTGCAGCAGCGACCGCAACTTGCCTATGCCCAGCACATTGTATGGCAGCAATGGATACGTGCTCATCTCCAGTGTTTTCAACGCTTCAGGAATGGCTTGTAGCTGCTCATTTGCCATTTGGTGCATTTTCGCCGCTACTTTATCACTCATATCCAGCGCCCTGAAAACTCCGTTTATGTATAACTTCTGGTTGTTCATACCCAACTCGCGCAGTTCTCCGCTAGTTCGCGCTGCTTCTTTCAGCGAAGACGCTTCTGCACGCGACACTATGTAGAATGTCGTAAGGCTCGCATCGCGCAACCTGTTCACTACCGTCTTGTAGCGCTCCTGACTGCTTTTAAGTGCGGACGTCGGCCCCAGGCACGATGCTCCATCTGGGTTCTCTTCTGTAAACTCTGTCCACGCAGCCGGCAACTCCAGCAGTCGCAGGGTATGGCCTGTTGGTGCGGTGTCAAATATGATCAGGTCAAATGAGCCGCCTTCATGTTCACCCGATATGAATCGGGAGAATTCATCAAAAGAAGCGATCTCTGTTGTGCATGCGCCCGATAGTTCCTCCTTTATCTTCTTTATTGCCTCAGCAGGCAGTATGTCTTTTAGCGGGTCGGTAACTCTGTTCCTGTATTCTTCTGCCGATACCTCCGGGTTGATATTGATCGCATACAGGTTCTCCAGCCCCTTCACAGGAGCTATCGTTTCCTGCACCTCACTTTCCAGCACGTCAGACAGGTTCGACGCCGGATCGGTACTCACCAGCAGTACCCGCTTGCCGGCATCAGCCATTGCTACCGCCGTGGCGCACGAAAGAGACGTCTTACCAACACCACCTTTACCCGTAAAGAACATGAACTTCGTTTCCATAACCACTCTTTTCGTTTGTATTAAGATCAGCAGCAACCACTGTCACCGCAGCACTTTCCTCCCACTTCATTGATCGCAGGTACTATCGCGAATTCCTTCATGCTTGAACTTGTTTCCGACCGCAGCGAAAGTAACTGCTCCCACTGCGCCTTGGTTGGATAGCTTTTGGTCATCACCATCTTGTCTTCCACCAGAATGTAGGGAAGAGAATCAGTGCCCTCTTTCTGCAGTCTTACTATCGCTTCCGGGTATTGCTGAAATGCCGCTGCATCGTTCGCTATACCATGCCTGTGCACATCATGCCCCAGGGCTTTCAGCCATTTCACGTTTGCTGCCGTTTGCACCAGCGCATTATCTACTTCGGTTCCGCATACTCCCGTGCTGCAGCACATTGCCGGATCTAAGATCGTTATCTTCATTTTGCAATTTTTATCACCGGCATTGTATCGTTTAACGCCTTTGCCGGATATCTATCGCAATATTACGATAAATATTTCCCTTTTCAAAACATTGACATGTCAGGGCATAAAAAAGCGGGGTCCATTTCCGGACCCCGCTACGAAAAATGCTAAAGCAACTATTAGTGTACTCCGTGCATCATCTTCTGCAGTTTCCTGCACAGGAAGAACAGGATCACAGATGCTGCACCTGAGAACGCTACGAAGATCATGAAGTAAGTATACAGGCTGTCTATCTCTATGCCCAGGAAGTGAGGGTGAGTTGGCAGCGCAGGATCAGGATACAAAGAACTCATAGTGCCTGCCAGCTTGTTGCCTGTAGCGATCGCCAAGAACCAGATACCCATCATCAGAGATGTGAACCTGCCCGGTGTCAGTTTGTTAACCATAGAAAGACCTATCGGGCTCAGGAACAACTCACCTATTGTGTGCAGGAAGTAAAGACCTGTCAGCCACAGCATGCTGGCGCCGGTAGATGGAATGTCTTTTGAACCGATCGCTATCAATAGGTAGCCAAGTGCCAGGAAAGCCAGACCCAAAGATTGCTTGTAAGGAGCCACAGGGTTCATACCCTTTGCAGCGAGGCGCACCCACATCGCACTGATGATAGGTGCCAGCAATACGATGTAACCCGCGTTAAAGCTCTGGAAGTAGCTCGCAGGCATTACTTTACCCATAATGTTACGGTTGGTCTGCTCGGCAGCAAAGAACGTCAGTGACGCGCCCGCCTGCTCAAAACACATCCAGAAGAACACAACGAATATCATGATGAGGATGATCACCCAAAGACGATCTTTCTCAACCTTGGTCAGCGATGGATCAGTGATGATCACAAACGGACCAACCAGCGTCATACCATAAATAAGTGAGCCCCATACGTCCACTTCCAGTGCAAAATGCAGGATAGAGAACATGGCCACAATACCACCGATCAGGATGGTAAGCTGCTGGGTGCTGAAACCACCGCCGCCACTCTTTTTGCCCGTTGCAGCCCCCTCTTCAGGTGCATCATTCATTTTGTTAGGGCCTACACCCAGTTGGCGGCCATCAGGACCAACCACATATTTGTCTTTAGTAGCGTAGAAGATCACAAGGCTCAGCAGCATACCCACACCTGCCGAAAGGAAACCCCATTTGAAGTCCACTTCCTCGCCCAGGTAACCACATATAAGCGGTGCCACGAATGCACCCGCGTTGATACCCATATAGAAGATAGTATAGGCAGCATCTTTACGGCTGTCGTTGTCCGGATACAACTGGCCCACCATCGTAGAGATGTTTGGCTTAAAGAAACCATTACCGAAGATGAGTGCCGTAAGGCCCGCCCACATCAGCGTGATGGCAGCACCCTTGTCTGCATTATGCGACAGCGTGGCCGAGAAGAACAGCATGAACTGACCCAGAGCCATCAACAGACCTCCGATGAAGATAGATTTGCGGTTGCCCCAGTAGCGGTCAGCCATATAGCCACCTATCAGTGGGGTCAGGTATACCAGACCTGTGTAGCTACCATATATTTCACTGGCTGCGGCTTTGTCAAGCAGCAGCATCTTGGTCATATACAGCATAAAGATGGCACGCATGCCGTAATAACTGAAGCGTTCCCAAAACTCAGTTGCAAACAATACATACAGCCCCTTGGGGTGCCCCGTTTGTGGCATAGACGATCCGTTCTGATTACTCATAAATATATTTTATGTGTTTAACGTTGAAACTGCCAATTTAGTAAAATAATTAGCGCACCGCCCCCATTTTTTTAGTTTTTTTGCACTCATGTCAGCAAAACAGCAAAATATACTCCTCTTAGGGGGAGGTGGCCGCGAGTGTACACTTGCTTGGAAACTGAAACAAAGCCCGCTTTGCGGCAACCTGTTCATCGCTCCCGGCAACGCAGGCACTTCAGCATATGGCACCAATCTGCCACTTTCCGTCACCGATTTTGCAGGCATCAAAAAGACCTGTCTCGACCATAATATAGACATTGTGCTACCCGGCCCCGAGGACCCGCTGGTGGCAGGCATATACGATTTCATCAAGTGCGATGCCGACCTCAAACACATCATTGTGGCCGGCCCTTCTAAAGAAGGAGCGCAGCTGGAGGGCAGCAAGGCCTTCTCCAAGCGCTTCATGGAGCGCCACAACATACCCACTGCCGCCTACCGCGAGTTCACCGCCGCCAACTTCACCGATGGCGAGGCCTACATCCGAGCCCAGCAGCCCCCCGTGGTGCTGAAGGCCGACGGACTGGCCGCAGGCAAGGGAGTGGTTATTGCCCAGACCACCGAGGATGCACTCTCCGCCTTCCATGCCATGATCATGGACCGTCAGTTTGGCGATGCCGGCAGCAAGGTGGTCATAGAGCAGTTCCTCGATGGTATAGAACTTTCCGTTTTCGCCCTTACCGATAGAGCGCATTATGTGCTGCTGCCCGAGGCAAAAGACTATAAAAGGATAGGCGAAGGCGATACCGGCCTCAATACCGGTGGCATGGGGGCCATCTCGCCCGTGCCGTTTGCCGATGCCACATTCATGCAAAAGGTCATCAGCCGCATCGTAGAGCCTACGGTAAATGGATTGAAAGCCGAGAACATCATCTATAACGGCTTCATTTTCTTCGGACTCATAAAAGTAAGCGGAGAGCCATACGTCATAGAGTATAACTGCCGCATGGGCGACCCCGAGACCGAGGTAGTAATGCCACGCCTGGGCAACGACCTGGTGGAGCTGATTCTGAAAATGGGCGCTGGGGCGCTGAACGAGGTGACCGTACAGCACAGCGCACAGGCTGCCGGCACAGTGATGTTGGTATCGGGTGGCTACCCAGGCGACTATGCAAAAGGCAAGGTCATGACCGGCTTCGACAAGGTAGGCGGCAGTATGCTCTTCCATGCCGGCACCGCCTCAAAAGACGGAGCCGTTGTGACCAGCGGCGGCCGCGTACTGGCCATCACCTCCTATGGCACGGATATTAAAGCTGCACTTGCCAAAAGCTACGAAAACGCCGCCCACATCCAATATGATGGTATTTACTATCGCAAGGATATTGGCTGGGAGTTTTAAGTTATTGGCTTGTCTCATTAGCATTCGGTCCGGGTACTCCCCGGACTTTTTCTTTCCCGAGTGAGTCTCCCCGCTTTTTCTGCGCAAGTCTCGTCGGAATCAATGCACCAAAGCCGAAGTTACGCCGCACCTACAGGACCGGCACACTGAACGATTATCATATGTGTTTTTATGGCGGCATGTGCCACCCGGTGCGGAATAGTGGGTACGATAGCCGCAAAGCCTTTTCCTGAAGAGAGGATTTTATTCCGGTTGAGATCCCGGCCTTCCACGGCTCACTATTTTTCAGCAGTCACCTTCAACATTTGCCCTTTATGATCTTCATTAAACTTACCGTCATCATAAACAAGATGGCCATTCACAAAGGTGTGGGTCACTTTTGAGTGAAATGTTGTGCCCGTAAGCGGAGACCAGCCGCATTTCGACAGTATATTGTCTCCGCTCACGGTCCAGCTCTTGTTCAGGTCACAAATGGTAAGGTCGGCAGCGTATCCCTCGCGAATGAAGCCGCGATTGTATATGCGATAAAGTATCGCCGGGTTATGACACATCTTTTCAACTATTTTCTCCAGCGAGATGCGCCCCCGGTGATAAAACTCCAGCATTATTGCCAGCGAATGCTGCACTATGGGTGCGCCCGAGAGCGACTGGAAATAAGGCCTCATTTTTTCTTCCAATGTATGCGGTGCATGGTCGGTAGTAACAATGTCTATTCTGCCGTCAAGCAAGGCCTGCAGCAATTCGTCCCTGTCTTTTTCTGTTTTTATCGCAGGGTTCCATTTTATCAATGTGCCCAACCGCTCATAGTCGCTGTTGCAGAACCATAAATGATGCACCGAGACTTCCGTGGTGATCTTTTTTTCGCTCAGCGGAATGTCATTCTGAAAAAGGTGTGTTTCGGCTGCTGTAGAAAGGTGCAGTATATGCAACCGGGCACCATGCTTGCGGGCTATGTCTATGGCCCTTACAGTGGCTTCATAACAGGCACGTTCGCTCCTGATCTCGGGATGGCACGCTACCGGCACATCCGCTCCATATTTTTCGCGGAAGATATGCTCGTTCTCCTCTATGATTTGTTCTTTCTCAGAATGTATCGCAATGATGCTCTTGCATTTTTCAAACAACACCTCCATGGTCTGCGGGTTGTCAGCCAGCAAATTTCCCTTCTTGGTAAAATAAAGACCGTCATCAGAAACAGCCAGCAATTGAGAGGTGTCAGTTTTCAGGATCTCTTCCAGATTATCGCCATTCACGCCCAAAAAGAAGCCAAAGTTGGCCAGCGATTTTGTTGCCGCAATACGGTATTTTTCCTGCAGTATCTCTTGCGTCAGTACATTCGGTACAGTGTTCGGCATATCTATGTAAGAGGTGACTCCGCCGGCAACTGCCGCCCTGCTTTCTGTATACATGTCGCCTTTGTGGGTAAGGCCCGGTTCACGGAAATGAACCTGCCCGTCTATTACTCCCGGCAGCAGGTGTTTCCCCGTTCCGTCTATCACAGTGGCCCCGTTGCTTTCCTGAACTTCACCTATTTTTTGAATTACCCCATTGCTGATCAACACATCCGATACGAATATGCGCCCTTCGTTTACAAGGGTAATGTTCTTTATTACCGTACTGCTGTTAGTCATACGTCTCAATACTTTTTTGGGTATCAGAATGTCCCTTAGGACCTATATCTGAAGTCAATTTACGACCCCATCGGAAGCGGAACAAAACAAAGTTATGCTGATGGGAAAATGAGCACAGCCCCCTTTCCGTCCCAGCTGGGTCTCCTACGCTGAGCCTTGTGTGCGGGGAGGGACCCGGCGGTATATTTTCTCCGGATGACCTTAGTCTTCCGTATACAATAAAATATCCTTGGCGTATGTCTCCAACTACGCCATAAAGGCGGCAGATCTCCCGATTTGCGAACCCGCTGTTCCTCGTTGCAACAGCTTCTCCCCCGCCCAAACAATTTTCTACCACACTACAGATATCGCACTATCACAGATATTTCTTTTGTTGCGCTCGGCGTTCGGTGCTAACTTGTATTGATTTTTAAGAAAATGAGGCAAAGCGACACATATGGCAATTTTATTGAACTTCTCAGGTGCGCAGAAGCCTGCCTGCCGGTAGGCAGGTGAGAAGTTTTTGCGCAGTTTTTGGAAGCAAAACTTCCTACACACCCATTGGTAATCAATGGTAATTCCGTTACCTGCGCAGAAATAAAAATTTCCGAGCGAAACGCGTCCTGCTTCCCACCCTTTATGAAAAACCGCTCTCCCCATGTTTCCTAAAACACACATTACTTATCTTCTTTCCTGTGCAAATAAGTTAATTTGCATGTCGTTTCACCACCGCGGACTCGCGGTCACATTACAGAAATAAAAAACTTCAGAATCAAGATACTATGTCACTTACACAGTTAAAGAACTATGCCGAAGGCCACTGGGTTGCCGGCACCACCGATGGAGAAGTACTGCACAATGCCGTAACAGGCGCAGCCATATACACTGCCGGTAGCGCCGGCCTCGACTTCGGATCTATGATGCACTATGCCCGCACAGTGGGTGGCCCTGCATTGCGCAGGCTCACTTTTCAGGAGCGCGGCCGCATGCTGAAGGCGCTGGCCATGTATCTGCTGGAGCGCAAAGAAGAGTTTTATGCCATCAGCGCCCTCACAGGCGCCACCCGTGCCGACTCGTGGGTGGATATAGAAGGTGGTATCGGCAATCTGTTTGCCTACGCCAGCCTGCGCCGCCAGTTCCCCGACGAACGCTACTACGTAGATGGCGACGCCGCGAAGTTGTCTAAGAACAATACCTTTATCGGTCACCACATCATGGTGCCGCGCGAAGGGGTGGCCATCCACATCAACGCGTTCAACTTCCCTGTATGGGGCATGCTGGAAAAAATAGCCGTGAACCTGCTGGCAGGTGTTCCGGCTATCGTGAAACCAGCAACGCTTACATCATACCTCACCGAGGCTGTGTTCCGAGAGATCATTAAGTCGGGCATCTTCCCCGAAGGGTCGCTGCAGCTCATCTGCGGATCGGCACGCGGCATACTCGACCATATAGAAACACAGGACATTGTCACCTTCACCGGTTCTGCGTCTACCGGCCGCATGCTCAAGTCGCACGCGCGCATCCTGTCCGAGTCTGTTCCCTTCAACATGGAGGCCGACTCGCTGAACTGCTGCATACTGGGCCCCGATGTAGAGCCCGGCATGCCCGAGTTCGACATATTCATTAAAGAGGTCGTACGCGAGATCACCACCAAGGCCGGACAAAAATGTACCGCCATCCGCCGCATCATTGTTCCTGCCAATCGTGTAGAGGATGTGACCATTGCCCTCGGCAAGCGCATACAAACCACTACCATCGGCGACCCTTCTATAAAAGAAGTGCGCATGGGCCCTCTGGCGGGCATTAGTCAGCGCAACGAGGTGCGCGAAAAAGTACAGGAGCTCGCAAAAACGCAGAGCATCGTCATCGGCAACCTGGACAACTTTGAGGTAATGGGTGCCGACAAAGAAAAAGGCGCCTTCCTGCCTCCGCTCATTTTCCTCAATACTGATCCGTTCAAAAATGTGGCCTGCCACAACATTGAAGCCTTCGGACCAGTATCTACCATCATTCCATACAATAATCTCGACGACGCCATTACCCTTGCCAAAATGGGCATGGGATCGCTGGTATGTTCTGTTGTTACTGCCGACGACAATGTGGCACGCGAGGTGGTGCTGGGTGCTGCCAGCATGCACGGCCGCATACTGGTGCTCAATGCCGACTGCGCAAAAGAAAGCACAGGTCATGGTTCGCCTATGCCGCTGCTGGTGCATGGCGGTCCGGGCCGCGCGGGCGGTGGCGAAGAGATGGGCGGAAAGCGCGGCGTCATGCACTACCTGCAGCGTTGTGCTATTCAGGGTTCGCCTACTACCATCAGTCGCATCACCAATGTGTACCAGCAGGGTGGGCGCCAGCACGAGACAGATGTGCATCCGTTCAAAAAACACTTTGAAGACCTGCAGATAGGTGAAACACTCGTGACCGCCAAACACACCGTTACCGAGACCGACATCACCAACTTTGCCAATGTGAGCGGCGACAACTTCTACGCCCACATGGACGCCACCTCTCTGGAAGGCACCATTTTTGAAAAGCGCGTGGCACACGGCTATTTCATACTGTCGAAAGCAGCGGGTCTGTTTGTAGACGCGAAGAAAGGCCCGGTCCTGCTGAACTATGGTATCGACGAATGTCGCTTCACCAAGCCTGTTTATCCGGGCATGACAATAGGCGTGCGCCTGACAGTAAAAGAAAAGACAGCCCAGGAAAAACGCACACCCGAAGACATAGCCAAGGGCATAGTGAAATGGCTGGTGGATGTTTATGACGAGACCGGCGAAACAGTGGCCATCGCCACCATCCTCACCATGGTGAAGATGAAGAATCAGGAATAATAATTCACAACAATCAATATCAAAAGGAGCTGAAGCAATTCGGCTCCTTTTTATGTGACCCTACACATTAACAATTTATTTTTTGGCACATTCGGAAACTGATGTACTTTTGATATCAAATTGATATCAAACAATTTTCAAGAAAATGGAAAAGAACATCAAACCCACCAACGGCTACTTAGCCTTACTGATCTCCCTTGTGCTCCTGGGCATCGCCATCAAGTTCTTCATTACTGCCGGTATTGAGGAAAGCGGCGTATACACAATACCCGGCATCTTGCTATTCGGTCTTTGCATCATCATCTGGAAGGGCCTCATCATCGTTCAGCCAAACCACGCCCGCGTGCTCAACCTGTTCGGTAAGTATGTAGGCTCCATCAAAGACAACGGTATGTTCTTCGTCAATCCGCTGTACGTAGGCATCAAAGTGTCGCAACGGGTACAGAACATGGCCACTCCCACACTAAAGGTGAACGACAAAATGGGTAACCCCGTAGAGATAGCCGCCGTAGTGGTGTGGCAGATCAAGGACACCTACAAAGCTGCCTACGAGGTGGCCGACTACAACGCCTTCGTCCGCATGCAGAGCGAAGCCGCGGTGCGCGCACTCACCATGCGCTTCGCCTACGACAGTATAGAAGACCAGAATGCTGACATCACGCTGCGCGAGGGTGGCGACAAGATCATGGAGTTGCTGCAGGACGAGCTGAACGAACGCTTGCTCACCGCCGGCATCATCGTTACCGAGGCGCGCATCAGTCACCTAGCATATGCCCAGGAAATAGCGGGCGCCATGTTGCAGCGTCAGCAGGCATCAGCCATTGTTGCGGCACGTTTCAAAATTGTGGAAGGTGCGGTAGGTATGGTGGAGCTGGCCCTGGAACAACTGAGCAAGAAAGAGATAGTGCACCTGGATGAAGAAAAGAAAGCCACTATGGTAAGCAACCTCATGGTGGTGCTGTGTGGCGAGAAAGGTGCACAACCTGTACTCAACACCGGCAGCCTTTACCAATAATCAGTAACACTGCAGGAGCGGGATATTATTCCCGTTCCTGCAGACTATTTTTGCAACATCACATCAATACAAGTGGCAGACAAGAAGAACTTTGTGCTAAGACTGGACGAAGACGTCTACAAGGCCCTCGAAAAATGGGCCGGCGACGAGTTTCGTAGTGTGAACGGCCAGATAGAATGGCTGATAGATGCCGCTTTGAAAAAGGCAGGCCGCAAGGCTACACCCAAATCAAAACCGACAGGCAAGAAAGACGATGCCTGATTATATTTGCCCTCTCCATGCCACCCGAAAGCACTCCTATATTCTTCAAGTCGCAGAACGATCTGCGCAAATGGTTCATCAAAAACTACAAGACCGCCACTACCCTCCAGTTGGGATATTATAAAGTGGGCACCGGCAAGCCTTCGGTCACGTGGCCACAGTCGGTTGACGAGGCGTTGTGCTTTGGCTGGATAGATGGCGTACGTCATACTATTGACGAAGAGAGTTACACCATCCGCTTCACCCATCGCAAGCCCACCAGCATTTGGAGCGCCATCAACATAGCCAAGGTAGAAAAGCTGCTTGCCGAAGGGCTCATGTTCCCCGAAGGTATTGAGGCATTCAACAAACGCAAAGACCATCGCTCGCGCGTCTACTCCTTCGAAAGTGATGCGAAGGAACTACTCCCTGAGTTGGAGAAGAAATTTAAAGCCAATAAGAAAGCGTGGGACTATTTTAATAGCATTGCTCCTTCCTACCGAAAGCTGGCAGTTCATCACATCATGAGTGCGAAGCAAGACGCTACCCGAATGAAGCGGTTTGAAAAACTGGTAGCCGATTGTGAAGCCGAGAGGAAATTCTGGAAACTTGGTAGCTAACTACCTGCGGGCATACACACTGTCCATGATGCGGTAGGCTATGGCCGGGCGATAGTGTGCTGTTTCGAAGTAGTTGTACATATCCTGCGTAATGTCGGTGATGCCGGAGAAGTCGTAGATGTGATCCTTGCCAAACACTTCATACAGAGTGTTCATGTCCTTAGCGTTCAGCTTTTTCTGGTCATACATGGGCGATAGTACGATGCGGTAGTCGGTATTGTTTGCAGCAAATATCTCCTTCATCTCAGTCAGCAGTTTACGTTGCTCTTCAAATATTACCTGAGCTTCGTATTGCTGCACCGGCGGACGCTTGTAGAACATAGATATGCGTGGGCCATAGTAGGAAGCAGGGTCCTTCTCTATCTGTAACTCGGCCAGTTGCTGCGGGTCCTTTTTGCCTACAGGCACTTCATCAGGCAGCGACAGATACCCACTTATAGCTTCGGGATTGAAGAAGTCTTTGAAGCTGGTGAACTGGAAATCTGCATTACCCTCGCCCGAAACCAGCGGGTGCTTGCGGAATAAGTGCCCTGAACTGTTGGCCGCTTTAGACAACAACTCGGCATCGGCTATTATCAATGCGTTGCTGATCTTAATGCCCTTCGCATGAAGCATCTTCAACTTGCCCGCCACACCAAACAGTGTTTCTGATGCCACACCAAAGTGGAATGGTTTCATGCCCGGTTTTCTCTTAAGCCACTGGTCGGGTGTGTAGTAGCGCGAGCGGCTGCTGCCCAGTATATAAGCGTCGTATTGTTCTTGCGGGTACAGGCGAAGAAAGGTCTCTGTTGCGGCATAGTCTTCATTCAGCTCCAGGTGCTTGTGACGAGTATTATACATGTCGGGGTAGTGCCGCAACACCATGAACGGATCGGCGGCCACATACCATATCGCCATCAACAGCACCGGTAGCACTGCAAGGAACAATTTGAATAGGAGTCGCTTCGTCATCAGAACTGGTAATAAATGAATTGGTTTTTCTCGTATACCCCGTAGAAGATCAGAAGGAACAGGCCACCATAGTACACAGCCCAGCGTACCAGTGCAGGCTTCTGTTCAAAGGTGTGTTCCAGTTTCATCTTTATCTGAATGATGTGTGCAATTTCAAGCGCGGCTATAGCAGCAAAGCCGGGCAGTATCCACTGGTAGATGCCTTTCAGATTCAGGAAAGCGATGCGACGCGTTTGCAGCACCTGCAACATTTCCCCGGGCAGGTCGGCCAGTTTGCGCACTATCACACACGAGTCGTGGACGTTGTTTGCCCTGAAGAAGATCCACGCGAATGCAGCGAGTACAAAAGTGATCGCTACATCAAAGAACCTGTCCATGCCCGGAAGGCGTGAGATGCCCATTGCCTTTGTGAGATTGGCACGCACATCTTTGGTAGCCAGGGCAAACACCAGGTAGAAGCCGTGAAGCGCACCCCATATGATGAAGGTCCAATTGGCGCCATGCCAGAAGCCGCTCACCAGAAACACAAAGAACAGGTTGAAGTACACTCTTGGCAGCGCTACTCGGTTTCCGCCCAACGATATATACAGATAGTCTTTGAACCATGTGGACAGCGAAATATGCCAGCGTTTCCAGAACTCAGAAATAGACCTTGAATGGTAGGGCTTGTTGAAATTGGTCATCAGCTTGAAGCCCATTACCCGTGCGGCACCTATGGCGATATCGGAGTAGCCGGAGAAGTCGCAGAAGATCTGGAACGAGAAGAAGATGGTAGCTATAGCCAGGCTGGTTGCAGATTGGTCTTGCGGATGGTTGAAAACCGGGGCTGAATACAGCGACAATCTGTCGGCAATGACCACCTTCTTAATAAGTCCCCACAACATCAGGCGCAGTCCGCGGGCTATGTTGTTGTAATCAAGGTATTGCCGCTCGTGAAACTGGTGCAGCACATTCTGCGGGCGTTCTATAGGGCCCGCCACCAGTTGCGGGTAGAACATCACATACAGCGCGTAGATGCCAAAGTGCCTTTCTGCTTTCTGATTGCCGCGGTACACCTCTATGGTGTAGCTCATGGCCTGAAACGTATGGAACGACAAACCGATGGGCAATGCAATAGTGAGCAGCGGTATATTGATGTTCATGCCACCCAGGTGGAAGGCATCGATGATGTTGGTGACGAAGAAGTTGTAATACTTAAATACCGCCAGCACACCAATGTTCGCCACCAGACTCATCACGAGAAAGGCCTTTCGTCGTTTCCCCTCGGCATTTTCTATGAGAATACCCGCTATGTAATCTATTATGATGGTAGCGAACAGTATTACAATGTAGATCGGGATGAAGTACATGTAGAAGATGCAACTTGCTACCAGCAAATGAAACCAGCGGAACTTGTGCGGCAGCAAAAAGAACAGAATCGTGACTATCGGGAAGAATAGTAAAAATTCTATTGAGTTAAAAAGCATCGGTGATTCTCTTTTTGGCTTTTACCGCTGAATGGTGAATTTGCCGCAAGATACTTTAATATTTGAGGATCGTTAACACCTGCGGCCTCAATAGAAAATATTGGATGGGGCATCGGTCGGTACCAGTCCGGCGGCTTTGGCCTTGGCAAACAGTGTTTCTATGGCTTTGCGGCCCACTGAACCCAGATCGGTGGTGTACTCATTTACATAGAGATCTATGTGTTTGCGCATCACTTGCTCTTCCATTTCCTGCGCATGACACTTAATAAATTCTGTCAGTTCGGGATACCGTTTCCATGAAAGGGCCAGGCTGTCTTTAATGATACGGTCAACGGTGGCGCAGATGTCGGCACCAAGGGAACGCTTCATGACAATGCCGCCCAGGGGAATGGCAGCACTGGTGGCTTCTTCCCACCAATCGCCCAGGTCGCGGTGTTTCAGTAGCCCTTTCTGCGCATAGGTAAAGCGGTTCTCATGTATAATGAGGCCGGCATCATATTCGCCGCTCAGCACTGCGTTCTCTATATCGCTGAAGAGCATCTCGGTTTTGTTGCGTGCCTGCGGGTAGGCCAGCGTCAGCAACAGATTGGCTGTAGTGTTCAGTCCGGGTATGGCTATGCGGTAGTCTGCCATGCGGGCTTCGTCCAGTGGTTGTTTTGAGATGAGCAGCGGACCCACGCCCACCCCCAGCGCGCTGCCGCTGTGCAGCAGGGCGTAGCGGTCGGTCACCTTCAAAAACGTATTATAACTGAGCTTGGTTATATCCAGCTTGCCCTGTACCGCCCATTGGTTCAGCGTTTCCACATCTTCCATCACATAGTCGAACGTTATGCCATGGGTGTCTACGCCGCCATTTACCATGGCATCGAAAATGAAGGTATCATTGGGGCACGGGCTGAATCCAAGCGTCAGTTTCATCTCTTTCTTTTCAATTCGTTGCAAAGGTAGGTACTCACTCCGCATTCAGGGTGGTGGCAAAACTGATGAGCCAATCATTCAAATTAATGATGGCGTCTTTCATTTGCCATTTACTCTTGTCGCGCGGCTCCACGTAGTTGGATATGGCGCGCACTTGGGCAAACGTTACCCCCTCGTTGAGACACACAAAATGCAGTGCAGCACCCTCCATACTCTCGGTAGTGCAGCCATACTGCTGCCTGATGGCCACCGTAGCTGTGCTGCCCGTTACCGAGTTAACGGTGATGCCGCTCACCTGTGGCAGGGTTATGTGCCGGTGCGCACCACTCAGCGGATTCACCAGCATACCGTTGGAGTAGGGAGCGTCATTACTGCCCAACAGACCCAGACCGAAGATGTCTATATAACGGTCGTGGTCTTCGGCACCCAGATCTCCGAACCGGTCGCTGACCACGTGTACCAGACTGCCCAACGACACCGTGCGGTCGAAACTGCCGCCCACACCTGCCTGTAAGACCAGATCGTATTGGTGGCCGGCCATGTGCTTCATCAGCGCATAGGTAGTGGCCACCATGCCCACGCCCGTCACCAGGGTGGCGATGTGCGGCATGCGGCTGCTGAATATGCCTATCTCCGCTTCTGTGGCTGCTACTACCAGTAGTTTCATATTGCAATGTTACTCACTTTCCCGTTCACAGGCATGCGCCCCCGCTG
>JACCEA010387199.1_pt1 | contig 59951 bp, 52 predicted proteins | sample 7449851 | NCBI WGS metagenome assembly JACCEA01 (sample SAMN15323453, study PRJNA562643) | freshwater metagenome | isolation source: river surface water | place: USA:Blue River Watershed | collected 2017-08-18 | reverse complement strand
CCATTGTGAGCCACGCTCTGATCGATCTTCAATTCATGAGTAATGCTCGAGCGAACAGTGTAATGTATGTTTCCTTGTTCTTTTTCGATCCTAACGATCTCTCCTAAAGTCTCAATGATTCCTGTAAACATAATGTTTGTTTTACGAGTAACAGTTTGTGTGTTATTTTGTTGCCGACTTTCTGCGCAATTGTTCTGTTTGCGCAATGACGATAGCACACATGGCCCAAATTGGAACGGCCGCTTTATCGGTATCCAAGTAATTATTCAAAAATGCGTGAATGAAATAGGTGGAAAGAGAAATGATCATCCCCATGATCAAGGTTTTCATTTCCCGATCAGCGTTCGGCAAACGATTATATAACACAATTGCCTGGTAAAAGATCGCAGTAACCAAAGCTATCATGGCTAGCAAACCAAAGATCCCCATCTCTGCCATTGGCCCTAAATACTCGCTATGTGCATTCCCGCCATCGCCAAAGTTCGTGGAAATAATTGTTAGATTCTCTGGATCTTGAAAACGGGCATACTCGAAAGCATAGGTTCCCGGACCAAATCCGGTTAAGGGGCGCTCTTCGAACATCGCAATGGCACAAGACCAACGATTCAACCGCTCCAAGTTGGAAGCATCTGTTGTTACATTCGCAGCACTCTGTAAACGCTCTCCGAACTCCTCTGTGGTATGTTCAAATTTGTTGCGCTCCAGATCCTGTTGAATGGCATCCCACGAAAACCAAATGATCAATCCAACGGTCAGCACGACAGATGCCACCAAAGAGAATTTGACCTTTAAACGGATCAACATCCAAATGACCATCCCCAGAAAAACACTCAACCAGGCCGCACGTGTATAACTGAAATAAAGCGCTAACAAATTGACGAAAATCATTCCGATCAATAAGAATTGCTGGAGCGGCGCGTGCTGTTTTGCAAATAAAAAGGAAACTGCCAAAGGCAATACCAAAGCAACGATTGCTCCGTAAATGGTGTGATCCTTAAAGAAGGGCCACATCACCCAGTGACTTTCCTTTTCACCGAAACGGTAACTGGCATGAACAACTAAGGTGTAGATCATGGCGATCGTCATCGCCGAAAGGAATAACCACAAGAACAAGCGAATCTTCTTCACATCCTTGAAAACGTTTGTTCCGTAGCCTAAGACAGGAACAATAAACCAGAGACGCGCCAATAAGAATTTGAAAGACACTATTGGATCTGAGGAAACGATCGCAGTAAAGAAAATCACCAAGAGATACAAACCAACCGTCCAAATGATCGGTGAGTGCATCATGTGCAAGGGAAAAACTTTGTACTTCAATGACTGCATGAGTAGCAGTAACATTGTTCCAAAAAGCAAAGGTTCCGTAGGAAGGAACAAGCCAAAACTATCGGTGTATTCCTCAATGTTGATCGACAACGGTGTGGCCGCCAGAATGAAAAAGAAGGTATACTCAGTATAAAACAGGGCTACGAAAAGCGTCAGCAATCCAAAAGGCAACAAATAACCGTACCAGGAATCTATCCAGATCGTATAGCCCAGTAAGGCAATGAACAAGATAGAAATCAGTATTAACCAACTATTTTCGCGCCAAGCTGCCACCTTATGCCAACTTACGAAGTTCCTTCAATTTTTCTTGCAAAAGGAGGAAGAACACAGCAAAAACAAATGTTCCGATCGTTGCCATAAGCATAATGATCAAACGCTTCGGTTTGTCTTTTTTATCGGCAACTACTGCACGCTCAACAACGAACTTATGGTTGAAGTTTGCATTCGCATCTGATTCTGCCTGTTCATAAGAAACGTTGAAATCTTCAATTTTCACAATTTTCTCGTTTCGCTGGTACTCCAAGGCGTCATAAACAGAACCGTACTTATTGTTCACTTCGATCTTCTTGCGGATTTCTTCTTTTTCTTGCGGGCTTTTCGAATCTACCAACGCTTGATAAAGGGTAGCGCGTGCATCGTTTGGTAACACACCTTGTTCTGCCAGGCGCTCTAATTGTTTCAACAGGGTGTCGCGATCGGCTACCATTTGGTCTTTCTTACGCTTGTTGATCTCATAAGCTGGCAACGTTCGCTCCTTCACCATTTCATTTTTAATGGTGTCGATCAAGTCCACAATCTTATTGGCAATATCTGCGGCTAGATACGGGTCTTTATCCAACACATCAATTTGAATGGAACCATATCGCGTTCGAACAAACAAGATGTGACCGTTGTATTCTTTCACCAATTTGTAATGCTTGTTCGGATCGTTTGCGTCAATTTCGTAGTGCTTCATCAAATCGAAACGTTCAACTACTTTATCTCGAATCTTGGAGGATTGTAAGATCTGGATCAACTGTTCTGCTTGTTCTTCCTCACCAAAGTCCATTGATGACGCTTTAGCATTTCGTTGTTCAGAGAACGAAACCGTACTGGTTGCAGCCGGGAAAACAATTGCAATTGAACGGTAAAGAGGAGTCATGGTAAAAGCAATGACTGTTGATACTACAAGTCCGGCAGCGGTTATGATCCCAATGATCTTGCGCTTCTTCCAAATAGTCGCAAAGAGATTCATGCGTTGATCGTCGATTGAACGAAGGTTATCTTCCATGTAGTTAATACGTTTTAAGTTGCGAATTTACGTTAAGCAAGGGATAAACGTTGGATTAAACAGAAAATTATCTTCATTATCTGAAAATCTAAACTAAAAAAGGGGGATCATAAATCCCCCTTCATTTCAACAATGCAATTCAACAATTACAATTTTACAATTTTAATTGTCTTCGAAGTATTTGCATCAGTAACAACCAAACTATAAATGCCACTTGGCAAATTTGCCATGTTCAAGGTAAGTTCTTTATCATTACTTCTTTCAGAAAGGATCTCTTTTCCACTACCATCTGATAAAACAAAAATTAATGCTTGATCACCATTAGTTTGAATATTTAAGACATCCGATACAGGATTTGGATAAACGGCTACAAAAGATTCTAGATCTTCAGAGATTCCAACATTCGAAATGCTTACGCAAGCTGATGTGTCCACACAACCATTTTTGGTGATCTCGACAGCATAACTTCCATTAGACGTTGCTGTAAACGAAGCTTGTGTTTCACCAGCAATTGGTAAACCAGTCCCGCAATCGATCCATTGATATGTTGCTCCTGTTTCTGATGCGGTAATAGTCAATCCATTCAATGTAGTTTGTGAGTTTATTGTGTTGATCGTTAATGTAACACTAATCACACTATCACAACCAGCAACATTTGGAATGATGGCTGTATAATTTCCTGATTGCGTATAAACTGCACCATCAGGGGCCGTGTAGCTAAAACAAGCTGTTTCTGTAATTGAAGATGAAGACGAGTTATTTATTGTTAAATCAACATGGATCAAGCTATCACATCCGGCAGCATTTTGAAGCAAGAAATCATAAATACCTGAAGAGGTAATTTGAGACCCATCAGGTGCATCATAACTGTCGCATTCAATTACAGATAGTGTATCGGCAGTAGAATAATTTAATAGTAAGTTAATGGTAATAATACTATCACAACCAGCAAGATTTAAGATTGTATCGTTGTAAATTCCACTAGTAGTGAACACAGCTCCTGAAGGTGCAACATAACTATCACATGTTTGAATCTGAATCGTGTCAAACGACGGTGCGTTGATCGTCAAGTTAATGTTGATGATACTATCTCCACAAATGCTATTCGGAATAGTATCGTTGTAGTTTCCTGAGCTTGTAAAAATTGCCCCTGAAGGTGCTGTATAATCTCCACACGAAGAAACAGAAATCGTATCAGTAGTTTGACGTTCGTAAATTTGCATTACTTCAATGTCTGTTAATGCTCTAGAATAGAAACTGAATTCTTCCATCAATCCTCCAGCAGGTGCTCCAACATTGGATGAATAACCCATTACTTTGAAAGGACCCGTGCCAGAAATATTCGGAGCCGTTTGGGCAACTGTAGTGACCAAGACTCCATTTAAATACCCCTTCAAGTTGTTCATTGCTGGATCGTAAACAAAGGCACATGTTGTCTCTGTTGCAAGCGCTCCCCCATTGATATAAGTGTCAGTTAGTCCACCTCCACGAATAATCCAGTTGTTAGCCCCAGCAACTCCATTTGTAAAACATCTGAAAGAATTTGAATTAACATCTCCAAAAATGTAATACAACGTGCTATTTGCAGAGATGCCAGATGTTGTGAATACAATTGACCACGCACCGGTTCCAATGTTTGGTGCCCATCCTGTGTTCAGATAATCAGTAGAGGATGATATCCCCGAACCTACAAGAGCGCCATCACAAGAAGATCCGACTGTGTTTTGAGTCACACCTCCCATAATAGTTGCAGTTGCTGTACCGACTGGAGGATTAGACGCATAATTAGTTACAGCAGTTCCAGATTCATTGAATTTGTAATGCAAAACCTCTGGAGCAAGAACTGTCTGTGCATAGGTGGTTGTTGTTATCAGCGTAAACGCTAACAGAATAAGTGAAAAGTAGTTTTTAATCATAATCTTTAATTAATGATAATAGTCGGGCAAAGATATCTTATTTATTGAAAATCAATAAGCAATTGGCTAATCTAATTCGGTTGTTTGGTAAACATTTATAGAACCTTATCTTTGTGTCCCATGATCACATACAATCCCAAAAGTTGGCTCAAATTGATTTTTCACTTAACTAAAAGTGACACCTTGACGATGCTTTGGAAGGATTTGTTGTTCATTTCTCTCTTTACTTTGGGTGTAGCATTCCTGGAGATTCAATTCTTCCCTCAAGCGAAAGTTTTGGACCGCCTATTTTCCGTGTATCAAATACTTGGTTTCGTCATTTCCCTGTTGCTGGTATTTAGAACGAATACGGCCTATGACCGTTGGTGGGAAGGTCGCCGCAAGTGGGGAGAACTCGTGAATGATTCCAGAAACTTTGCAGTGAAATTGACGGCTCTGGAATTAAAAGAACAAGAAAATCACTTTTTCGCGCGTCACATCAGCAACTATGCGATCTGTTTGAAAGAGCATTTGCGAGAAGGAACTGACTTTAAATTACTGGATCTAACATCGGAAGAAACCGAATTTCTGAAGCGCGTGGATCACATTCCTTCCGGACTGGTTGAACTCTTGTATCAACGATTAAACACACTCAAGAAAAGTGGAGCGATCAGCGAAGAGGATGTATTGCGATTGGATCGAAATCTCAACGGGTTTTTAGATGTAGCAGGCGCCTGTGAGCGCATTAAAAACACACCAATTCCTTATTCCTACTCCTTATTTTTTAAGAAATTTATCTTCGTCTACGTTACCACACTTCCACTTGCCTTCGTGGTAAGTTTCGGCTACTTCGCGGCGATCATTGCTACCTTTATTTACTACGTTTTGGTGAGTATTGAGGTACTAGCAGAGGAAATTGAAGATCCTTTTGGTAGAGATGACAATGACCTGCCTACGGATGAGATGGCAGCGCGCATTGAAGGCATCGTGAAAACCATCTTGAAACAAACCGTTTAATTCCGCGGCACCGTCTTTTTACTGCCCTTTTTTTCTACACGAATATCACTATCTTTGCGGCATGAAGCACATTCGTAACTTTTGTATTATTGCGCACATCGACCACGGGAAGAGTACCCTGGCGGATCGATTATTACAAACCACCGGTACCATTTCAGACCGTGAAATGCAAGCACAGGCTTTGGATGATATGGATCTGGAGCGCGAACGCGGAATTACGATCAAGTCTCACGCCATTCAAATGAATTACAAATTTGAAGGACAGGATTATGTGCTTAATTTGATCGATACCCCGGGACACGTAGATTTCTCGTATGAAGTATCCCGTTCCATTGCAGCTTGCGAAGGAGCATTGCTAATTGTTGATGCCTCTCAAGGAATTGAGGCGCAAACAATCTCTAACCTATACCTGGCCTTGGAGCACGATTTGGAGATCATTCCGATCCTTAATAAAATGGACCTCCCGGGTGCTATGCCAGAAGAAGTAACTGACCAGATCGTTGATCTGATTGGTTGTAGTCCGGATGACGTAATTCCAGCTTCAGGTAAAACGGGCTTGGGCGTTGATAAGATCTTAGAAGCCATCATTCACCGCATACCTTCTCCTAAAGGAGATGAGAATGCTCCGTTGCAAGCAATGATCTTTGATTCTGTCTTCAATTCATTCCGTGGAATCATCGCGTATTTCCGCGTGAAGAACGGAGTGATCAAAAAAGGGGATAAAGTTAAATTCTTCAATACTGGTCGTGAGTACAACGCGGATGAAGTAGGGATCTTGAAAATGGACTTGAGTCCAAAGAACGAGGTTCGTGCCGGAGACGTTGGATACATCATTTCCGGGATTAAAACAGCGAAAGAAGTAAAGGTGGGAGATACGATCACCCTTGCTTCCAATCCTTGTAATGAGGCCATCAAAGGATTTGAGGATGTGAAGCCAATGGTATTCGCCGGAATCTATCCTGTGGAGACGGATGAATACGAAGAATTGCGTTATTCGATGGAGAAATTGCAGCTGAACGATTCATCCTTGGTTTTCGAACCTGAATCTTCTGCAGCATTAGGTTTTGGATTCAGATGTGGTTTCTTAGGCATGTTGCACATGGAGATCATTCAGGAACGTTTGGAACGCGAATTCAACATGACAGTTATTACGACCGTACCTAACGTGTCGTATTACTGCTATACAACGAAAGATCCTGAGAAGCGATTGATTGTAAATAACCCTTCTGAATTGCCAGATCCATCGACAATTCACCATATTGAAGAACCCTACATCAAGGCACAGGTAATCACCAAATCAGAATACATTGGTCAGATCATGAACCTGTGTATCGAGAAGCGTGGTGAATTGCGCAATCAAGTGTACTTGACTCAAGACCGTGTAGAATTGACCTTTGAAATGCCATTGGCCGAGATCGTTTTCGACTTCTACGACCGTTTGAAGTCAGTTTCTCGTGGTTACGCATCCTTTGATTACCATCCAATCGGTTATAAAGAATCTGATCTGATCCGCATGGACATGTTGTTGAATGGCGAGCAGCTGGATGCACTATCCGCACTTGTTCACCGCAGCAACGCTTATGATTTAGGGAAAAAGATCTGTGTGAAATTGAAAGAATTGATCCCGCGTCAGCAATTCGAAATTCCAATCCAGGCTGCAATTGGTGCAAAAGTGATTGCGCGTGAAACAATTAAAGCATTGCGTAAGGACGTAACGGCAAAATGTTACGGAGGTGATATCACGCGTAAACGCAAGTTGTTGGAAAAACAGAAAGAAGGAAAGAAACGCATGCGCCAAGTTGGAAAGGTAGAAGTTCCGCAAGAAGCGTTCATGGCCGTTTTGAAATTGAACGATTAGAATTAAAATCAACGAATAAAAAAAGGGGAGCCGTTTGGCTCCCCTTTCTATTTCTCATTGCAGTATTATTTCACTACTTGAAGTTTTCCTGTATACACTTCATTCCCGTTAGAGATCTTCAATGTATAAGTTCCGGTTGTTACACCTTTCGCTTCAAATTGTTTTTGCTTCATTTGGCTAACCGACTGACTGAACACAACGCGTCCCATTTCATCAATCAATTCCACTTTGCCATTCAACACAATTCCTGAATTGATTGTAAAGTTCCCATTAGATGGGTTTGGATAAACATTGATAGATCCGTTCGACCCGATCATTTCCAAGCCTAACATACAATCGATAACGATTTCCATAGTATCCATTGCTGCACAGCCGTTTGCATCTGTGTAGTCATATTGAACAACGTAAGTTCCAGGAGCTGGTGCGTTGAATACATTTGCACTCAAAGCAGCAGGGTTTCCAGAAACCACAGTGTAAGTTCCTCCTGCTGGAGAACCTGTCAACGTCAAATCCATTCCACCACAAAGTGTATCCGGAATAGTAGCACTCAAAGAAACAGAAGGTAATGCGTGGAAAGTCACGTTTACTACTCCCGCAGTTGGCCCATTGAATCCACATGTAGCATTTACACCCATCACGTCAACAGTACCATTAGCAGAAACTACTGCTGAAATTGATGTAGTTCCTTGACCAGCCAAAATAGAAACACCACCACCAGCTGTCCATGTATACTCAGTTGCATGCGCTACCGGGTCGATTGTGAACACAACTGTATCGCCTTCACAAACATCTGTTACAGAAGCTGTGTAAGCAGGTTGAGTTGGGATTGGGTCATTCCAAGAGATGATTATTTCACCATTTCCTAAACGGATTCCTGGATCCACCAAACCATTCAACACACCACCAGTGTAAGACGAGCCGCCGCCGCCGCCGCCGCCAGCGCCTTTGTCATTTCCAGAACATCCAGTAGTTCCCGCAGAACCACCGCCGCCGCCGCCGCCGCCGATTTGACCGCCGCCGCCGCCGCCGCCGCCTGGTATACTACCAAAAGTAAAACAACAACAAGATTGTCCAGCACCACCAGAAGCACCTGTTCCAGTTGAAGCAGTAGAACCGGCAGAACCTAGGAATCCAGCACAGCCAATACCTGCAGAACCAGCAGCACCTTGAACAGAACCGAAGTTACCTCCTTTACCGCCACCTGCTACACCGCTTGAAGTTGGAGCGTCAGTTCCGTCGGCACCAACACCGCCGCCGCCAGAACCACCATTTCCACCTGCAACAGTGTTGGTTTCACAGCCTGCACGGCCACCACCACCACCACCACCGGCAGTAATTACACGATCAGATTCTGCTGTTCCTCCAACACGTACATCAGAGGCACCACCACCTCCACCGGCGTTTTGTGAACCACCATTAGCACCTCCGTTGAACCCTCCAGTTGGCGTGGCTCCTTGTCCACCAACAAATACATTTAAAACATCACCAGGAGAAACTAACAGATAGCCTTCTGAATATCCTCCTAATCCGCCAGTACCTCCAGTTGCTGAATTACCACCGGTAGCTCCATTTCCTCCTTGTGCACCCCACGATTGAACAAAAACTGTATCAACCCCACAAGGAACGGTAAACGTTTGAATACCTCCTGTGAAACTGAAAGTTTGTGATTGTTGTGCGAAAAGTGTGCTTGATTCGGCCAGAAAGGCCATACTGCATAGGGCAAAAGCCCCAAAGCGAAGTAGTCTTCTTTTCATATTTTTAGTAAATAATGGTTATGGCTCAAAATATTCGAGCCACGACAAAGGTAAAAAAAAAGACCTTGAATATTCAAGGTCTTTTTTTTTAATCTTCGTCGTCGTCTTCATCCGCCGAATCATCTTTATCGTCATAATCGTCATCGTCGTCGTCGTCGCTATTCATGTCATCGTCATCGTCACCTTTGCCATCAAACTTATCGATCTCATCATCAAAGTCCTCCTCATCATCTTCAACAGAGGGCGATTTAGCGGTAACTTTTGGAAGCTTTACCAAATAAATGATCTCATCTGTTTCCCACAAAAGCGAATCAAATACTTCGCCTGTTATTGGGTTTGTCATTTTGGTCATATTTCCGGCAAATCCATCCGGAAAGGCCATCAACAATTGCTTCTTCTGTTCAATTGTTAGCTTTTCGTAACTGATTATTGACTTCTTCTTTGACATGACGTTATATTTCTAGTTTGATGATGCGGTTTACCGGGATCACAACGTTTTGTTTCAAAACAATTGATTCATCTGTTACAGCCCATAATGTAGTGTGAACTACTTTTTCGCCTTCACTGTCGGCAAAGTAGATCTTTACTTTGTGATGTTCAAGATTCCCTAATGAAATGGCTCTATTCATTGCAATTTTGCGCTCATCTTTTGCAGCAGTGGTATCTAACACTTCAACCTGTGGAAAAACTAGATTCCCCACTTCCTCCTTTTCTATCAACACAAAATTACTCGTCTCCATCTTCATTTTTGGGCAAATTTATATGAATTGATGAATCGATTACCCGTTTTTCGACCAATTATCGATAAAAAAATATAAACGTTGAATTGTTCATACCTAATTGAAAAAAAGCGCTCAGATGAGCGCTTCTTGTTTAGTAGTGTTTTAGTTTGTGTATCGTGTGTAGTGCAGTGACGATTGAAATATGAAAATCAAGTTGTTTCTAGGTTTTATTGGCAAAGCCTTTACGGAGTTCGAACTGTATACTCTTCAATAAAACTAGAAAATGAAAAAACTGCCTCTCCAATTGCAGTGTTTTCCGTTTCGGTCTAAACCTTCCTAGAAAACAACCTGACTTCATTCTCCTTATTTCCAATACTAATGTAGCATTCAAAAGAAATCATTGGAGGGCAAATGAACAGATTCACTATTTCAATGAACATTTGCAACTATCACATGAATACTGATTATAAATTCTCTAAAATCTGGAAGAAAATATCTCGCTTCGCTGGTGACAATGGGACTTCGGAGCCGTCTTTCATCACCACTGCACCACCATTTCCTTTATCGTAACGATCTACAAAATTCAGATTGATCAAATGCGATTGCTGCACGCGTAAAAAATTATGTCCACTCAAAAGCGTTTCATAGTCTTTCAACGTTCTAGACACCAAGATCTTCTTTCCGTCTGCTAAAAAGAAAGAGGTGTAATTCCGATCTGCTTCGCAACGAATAATATTATCCAAATCTACCACGTGAACGCTTTCCTGAGTTTTTAACACCAAGCGACGCTTTTGATTTGGTTGCATGTTTTGTTGCAACGCTTCAAATTGCGGTTCAGACTTTGCCTCATCCATAGAGATCAATGCCCGTTCCACAGCAGCCTTCAATTCTTCCGGATCTATCGGCTTTAATATATAGTCAAGCGCGGAGAACTTGATGGCTTTAATAGCAAACTCCTCGTGTGCCGTAATGAAAATAACCTCAAAATTCTTCTCGGGAACCGCTTTTAATAGGTCGAACCCCGTTCCATCTGGCATCTGAATATCCAAAAACACTAAATCGGGCTTCAATTCCTGGATGGCTGTTAAACCGGATTTAACATTCTCGCCACGCGGAATGGCTTCAATTCCCAAGTCGAATGACTCAATCATTTTTGCAATCAACTCTCTGGTACGTTGCTCATCATCGATGATTAGCGCCTTTTTCATGCTAGTGAATATTAGTTATATGAAGAATACTTTCGCAAGATACAATTTCTTTTGATTCATGCATTTAAGTAAGATTTGGAACCTCGCTTTCGGTTTTATAAGGCAGGTAAATATTAACTACTGTTCCCGACTCTTCCTGTGGGTCATAATCACCCACTTCCAACCTTCCTTGAATCTTATATTTGTCACTCAAAATAGAAATACGATCTTGTGTGATCTTCATCGCCATGCTCTTGTGAGCCTTACTTTTTTTGTTTTGCTCGGATCCCTTTCTACCAACACCATTGTCGATGATGGCAATACGAAGCATTTCTTCGTCTTTTGAGATCCGAACGCGGATAAAGCCTCCTTCTATTGTATGCAATTGTCCATGCTCAATAGCATTCTCGATGAATGGTTGTGTAATCATCGGTGGAATTACGACGGCTTTGTCAATCAATTCCTGATCCACCGATATATCAAACTCAAAGCGATCCACAAATCGCAATTTCTGCGTTTCCAAATATTTGATCAAAATGTCCATCTCGGTCGTAATTGGAATGAACTCTTTCGAAGAATTCTCAAGAATCAAGCGCATCAACTTGGAGAAATTAACGAGGAACTTGGTCGAATTTTTCGTGTCATTCTCGTATATATAACTCTGAATCACCGACATGGCGTTGAAAACAAAATGTGGATTCATTTGGGAACGCAGCAGCACCTGGTTCATTTCAGCCTCTCGCTGCATTTGTTTGATAGTACGCTGCTTCCATCGCGAATAGAAGAACAAGGCACCAAATAACAACAATAACAAGAAACCAATGATGACGTACGTTTGGAAAATGTTACGCAATTGTGTATTCTCCAGCTGTGCGGATGTCAAATCCTTCTCCTTGCGCTGCAATTCTATGGAATCTGCCTGAATAGCAATTAATCGTTCACGTTGCTCTGCCCGATATAATTCCGAAATCTCCGCAATCTTTGAACTTACCTCTACGGTCTTCGCACTGTCAGAAAAATTAGAGTACATTTCCAAATACCGGTAGGCTAATGGCAAATTTCCAGTCTTTTTATAAACCTCGGCAATTGCGCGATAAGAAGGATAGAATGCTCCTTGATAACCAAATTCCTTACGAATCTCCACTGCGCGATTTAAATAATTCAATGCATTCGCATATTTCCCCTGCTTCTCGAAAACGATCCCAACCAAATGGAACACCGATGCAATTTGCACCCTGTTACCAGCAGCTTCAAAATAAACAAGGGCTTGATTGTAGAATCTTAAAGCTTCATTGTAATTGCCTTCCTCTTTGAAAACATTCCCCAATTGCATGTGTGCACGTCCCAACCCTTCATCATCATTGAAGCGAAACAATATTTTGATTGCTTCGCGCAACTGCGCCTTCGCCTTCGGTAGATCTTTCCGCGCGAAAGTCACCATTCCCAGATCAGTAAGAGCCAAACCTTCTAAACGTTCATCCCGTATGCGCTTGGAAACTTCTATGGATTGTAAGATCCAACGTTCCGCTTCGCGGTAATTGTAGATCACAAACTGAGCCTCACCCAATTCACGTTCGTAATCGGCAATCTTTGGGAAATCATTGGCTTCTTTCGCTAGCTGCAAAGCGATGAAATTTTTTGAAACACTCAATTCAACTTGTCCAAAGTAATTGTAAATACGAGCTTGCGTGTTCAGACAGGACGCCAACAAGGATTTGTTTGCGGCCCTTCGTGCATATCCGATCGCTTGGTCAACAGCGTTTAAGGCCATAACCTTATTATTCCGCTCCATTTCCATCAAGGCATGTAAACGGAAATTTTCTCCAATTAAGGCATAGTTACGCGACTTCTTAGCAAAGATCTGTGCTTCATCCAAATACAACTGGGCCTCAGGAAAATCTCGAGATGCGATGTGATAATCGGCTAACAGGTGAAATATATGCACTTTAGTAGTTGGCGCATTCACGCGGTTCAAAAAGGGCTGAAGCTGCAGAATCTTGGCATGATACGCGGCTCGATTACCCCTCAGTAACTCCACTTCCAGATCAAAGATCAAAGCAATCACACGTGCGGAATCATTCTCTAAACGGCTGCTGGCTAATATGTAATTGCGAATAGAATCTGCCTTATGAATGTCATTTAATTGATAATACCTTCCCAGCTTTACCTGACGCCAGTATTTCTTTGTTCCCGCCTTTTCTTTTTGATAAGCACGAATCAATGTTGCTTCTCCGCTTCCATTGGCCCACACGGAAGGTAGCGATGCAAGGACGAGTGTACAACATAAAAAGAATCGGTACAAGGCATTCATGCACTAAAAATAAGGATTTTTTTTGCGCCGGAAGTCTGCTATCTTTGCCACGCTTTTTAGCAGAGACTCATGGAATACAATTTTACAGACATTGAAAAGAAATGGCGCCAATTTTGGGCCGAAAACAACACGTTCAAAGCAGAAGATCTGAGCGAAAAACCAAAATTTTACGTGCTCGACATGTTCCCGTATCCTTCCGGTGCCGGATTGCATGTTGGTCATCCGCTAGGTTATATTGCTTCAGACGTTTATGCACGCTACAAGCGTTTACGTGGTTTCAATGTTTTGCATCCAATGGGTTACGATTCGTTTGGTTTGCCTGCTGAGCAATATGCGATTCAAACGGGACAACATCCAGCTATTACCACACAAGCCAACATCGCGCGTTACCGCGATCAGTTGGATAAAATTGGATTTTCCTACGATTGGAGCCGTGAAGTGCGTACCTCATCGCCGGAATATTATAAGTGGACCCAGTGGATTTTCAAAGAGATTTTTAACTCCTGGTACAACAACGATTCCGATAAAGCGGAAGGAATTGAAACCTTGGTGGCAGCTTTCGAACAGAACGGAAATGCCGGAATCAACGCAGTAACGGATTTTGAAGAAACGTTCACTGCCGATGAATGGAAAGCAAAATCGGAAAAAGAACAAAGCGATATTTTAATGGCTTACCGCTTGGCGTATTTGGCGGATTCATGGGTAAACTGGTGTCCGGCTTTAGGAACGGTATTGGCCAACGACGAGGTAATCAATGGTTTGTCTGAACGCGGTGGTCACCCTGTAGAACAAAAATTGATGCGTCAATGGTCGATGCGTATTAAAGCATATGCGGAGCGTTTATTGACAGGGTTAGAAACGGTAGAATGGACCGACGCAATCAAAGACATTCAACGCAACTGGATCGGAAAATCTGTCGGCTGCTCAGTGAAATTTGCGGTGGATGGAACGTTTCCACCTTCGGAGGGGGATCAAGGGGGAGGATCAGTAGAACATTCTATTGAAGTCTTCACTACACGTCCCGACACCATTTTCGGAGTAGGATTTATGGTCTTGGCGCCCGAACATCCGTTAGTAACTGAAATTACAACCGACGAATTCCGCGACGGAGTTGAAGCTTATCAAACAGCAGCTTCGTTGAAATCGGAGCGCGACCGTCAGTCGGATGTGAAGAACATTACCGGACAATTTACCGGAGCTTATGCCATCCATCCGTTTACGAACGAAAAAATTCCGGTGTGGATCGGAGATTACGTATTGGCTTCCTATGGAACAGGAGCTGTTATGGCCGTTCCGTGTGGCGACCAACGCGATTACGATTTCGCGAAACACTTCAACATCGAGATCAAGAACATCTTCGAAAACGTTGATATTTCTGAAGCTGCTTATGCCGAGAAAAGCGGAAAAATTGCCAATTCGGATTTCTTAAGCGGATTAGAAATTAAAGAAGCGATGCAAGTGGCCATTGCCAAAATCGAGGAATTGGGCTTAGGAAAAGGAAAAACCAATTACCGTTTGCGCGATGCCATTTTCTCTCGTCAACGTTACTGGGGCGAACCTTTCCCGGTGTATTACAAAAACGACATTCCATATTTGGTGGACGATGTGCATTTACCAATCGAATTGCCAGAAGTAGATAAATATTTGCCAACTGAAGACGGTGAGCCGCCATTGGCGCGTGCGGAACAAAGTGCATGGAACCATTTCGAAGGCGACCGTATGGAATACAACACCATGCCGGGTTGGGCGGGAAGTTCTTGGTATTTCTTGCGCTACATGGATCCGAAAAACGAACAGGAATTCGTGAACCGCGAAAAAGCCGATTACTGGAACCAAGTGGATCTTTACATGGGTGGAGCAGAACACGCAACGGGTCACTTGTTGTACGCGCGTTTCTGGACCAAATTCTTGTACGACCGCGGATTCATTTCTTTCGATGAGCCATTTAAGAAAATGATCAACCAAGGGATGATCTTGGGGAGAAGTAGTTTTGTGTATCGAATAGTTCCAGTAGTGAACAACTTTATCAATTCAAAAATTGGTTCTATTTCATTGTTTGAAGACTCCTTTTATGCATCAGTTAATAAAAAACTTGATTTCACGTTAATCTCGCTTACAAATGATCATCCATATGCTCACGTAGCTAAGAAAATTCAAGAATTGTGTGATAAATATCCTGAATTCGAAGTTAACTTTAATGAAATTGACTATTCGAATAAATACTTTTCATTCGTTGAAACACCAATTCATGTAGACATCTCACTTGTTGACAACGACAAATTAGACGTTGAAGCGTTCAAAGCTTGGCGTCCGGATTTTGCTAATGCGGAGTTCATTTTGGAAGACGACGGAACCTATGTTTGCGGTTCGGAAGTAGAAAAAATGTCCAAATCCAAATTCAACGTGCAAACGCCGGATGAATTGGTAGAGAAATTTGGGGCGGATACCTTGCGCATGTACGAAATGTTCCTAGGACCGATCGAGCAAGCGAAACCGTGGGATACCAAAGGGATCAATGGGGTGTATAACTTCTTGCGCAAGTTGTGGCGTTTATTCTATCAGGATGGTCAGTTGATGGTCAACGATGCGCCTGCAGACAAAGCTGCTTTGAAGACCTTGCACAAGACGATCAAGAAAATCACCGATGACTTGGAGCGTTTTTCGTTCAACACCAACGTTTCGAATTTTATGATCGCGGTGAACGAATTATCAGAGCAAAAATGTTACTCACGCGAAGTGTTGGAGCCATTGGTGATCATGTTGTCGCCATACGCACCGCACATTGCAGAAGAATTGTGGGTGATATTGGGCAAGGAAGCAGGAACAGTTTCTACTGCTAGTTTCCCGGCATTCGATCCGGAGATGTTGGTAGAGGATGCGATTGCATACCCGGTTTCTTTCAATGGAAAAATGCGTTTCAAGGCAGAATTACCAGCAACCCTTTCTGCGAAAGAAGTGGAAGAAGCGGTGATGGCGATGCCGGAATCCGAAAAATGGTTGGAAGGCAAGGCACCGAAAAAGGTGATCGTCGTTCCGGGGAAAATTGTGAATGTGGTGATTTAAACTTTTATTAATGAGAACCAAAGCAATAATTATTATATTTTTTGTGGCTGTTGCAGTGATTGCATTTGTGTACACAATTGTTAAACGGACTGTGAAAAAAAAGGGAATACTCAATTTTCTAAAAGAAACAGGCATTTCTTTCGATCAGCTTTTAGTTGCGCATGAATCGGGACACAATGTTGCTATTAATAACGCGGCGAAAAAACTGTATTTGATCAAATATGCTCCAAAGAAAAAAGAATTCCAACACCGCGAGTTCTCCTTCGATCAGTTCGAGCGACTTGACTTCTATTTAGACGGTCTTCGCGTCTATTCCTTATCGAAAGATTCTACTGAAAATGACACGATTGAGTTAAAAAAGAATGAACTCAACCGCAATGTTGTGTCTCTGCGCATGTTCATAAAAGGTATTGAATTGCCTTACATCATGACGCTCGACCAATTTGCCGAAGGGCATGGGTCAAACTTAAGCGACTCCAACTTAATAAAGAACGTCGATCAGTGGCAATTCGCATTTTATCAAATAACAAGAAACTAGCAAAAACGGGGGACAACAGATCATCCCGCGTTTTTCTTTACCTCCTATTCAATCCAACCCTTCCAAAATCTCTACTACTCTGCCCACTTTTTTATCATCCGTCATGATCTTGATTCCATGCGGATGCGTTGGGGCGCTGGTAAGGATACTTTTCACCACACCTTCTGTGATCTCACCTGTGCGTTGATGGTGTTTTTGAATGAAAGCCACATACATGCCGGGCTTGATGTCTTTGCGTTCCGGTTTCATCCGATAAAAGTAGGGAAAGACTCGTTATTTCTATCTAAAAAACACAAAAAGGAAGACCTTTCAGCCTTCCTTCCTCGAACTTTAAACTATGTATGAAAAACTAGTACTTGATAAAGCGTTGTGTTTTTCCGTCTGCAGTTTGAACCACATAAACACCAGCTGCCAATTGATCGATCTTGATCGTTGTTGGTACCTCAATCTGTGCACTATATACGACAGTTCCATCTAATGAACGAATAGTAACCGGAGTTGCCGTTGTTGGGTTTAAATGGATCACCTCTTGGGCTGGGTTTGGATAGATCGAAACGCTTGCGTTCTCCGTTTCTGTAATGGACGCCGTAGAAGCAGCAGACATTAACATTCGACCAGCGTAGGTGGCACTTTGGAAAGGTGCAAAAGAAGCGCAAATGAAAATCACTTTGCCGTCAGCCTGAACATCGAAGTCGTAAATTTGAATTCCATTCGACAAGCCCTGATATGTAAAAATTTGTTTTCCGTTATTCCCAAAATTACTATCAGCTGTACCATCTTCGTTTAACATGAAAAACATTCCGTCTCGCTGACCTTGGTTGTTCTCAATTGAACCCGCTACCAAAACACGGTTATTTGACATGCATTTCACTTTGTTAATGGTTGTTTGCATGTCAAAATAAAACGGATTTGAAAAATTGACATCTAATTGGCCATTTGATGTCAACTTAAACATCCCGCCAATAATAGTAGTATTAGCAGACAAATATCCCACAACAAAAATATCTCCGTTTGCATTGATATCCATGGATTCTAATCCTGTATTCGACATGCCGTCAAAATCCAATAATGTGATACCGTCGGTTCCAAAGGTGCTGTCTATCTCACCATCAGCCAAGAAACGTGCAATGAACCCGTGCTCAACATTTGATGAAACTTCGTAACCCAAGATCAAGATCTTTCCGTCATTTTGAATACGCATATCACGCACTTCTTTCGTACCGTTCCCATAAACAGTCAAATAACTTACACCGGCATTGAAGCTATTTCCAAAGTTCACATCAATCGTACCGTTTGAGTTGTAACGACGGATAAAGAAATTGTTGATTGATTCGTGTCCTGCAATGACAATCTTGTCATCTGCTTGCACCTCCAACTGGTTAGCAATGAAATAACCAGAACTTGACAAAGTAACATAGTTACCTCCATTGAAATTAGCGTCAATAATTCCGGTAGCGGGATCCACTAAACCTAAAAAGGATTCGTAGTTTGGCGTCATGTAATCATAGCGTTTATCACCAGTAATGGCAATTTTACCACTTGACATAAAATCAAAATCTGTTATTTCAGTATATTGTTCATTTGCGAATTGCAAAGAATGAGCAGTGGCAAAATTCAAAGCACTATTTGCAACATCATTTGTCATATTAGAAATACTACCTGAACTACTTCCATAGGGAGGAACGGGCATCATACTACCAATAGTAGTGTTTACCAACGCACTTTCACTTCCTGTAGAAATGATCTTTGGCGGTCCAAAAAATGGAGCTACTGAGCCAAAAGCTCCTCCGTTAAAAGTTGAATCAAAAGAACCGATTTGGGCAATCGCACACGAGCCAATTGCACTTAAACTAAGGCCAAGTATTAATTTTTTCATATTACAATTTTTACATATAAAGAATTCCAACCGCCCTCAAAATTGAGTTCAAGAGCGGCTGGACGATCAAGCCGAAAACGAAAACTACTTCTTGATCAGCTTGTTCAGTTGCGTTTCTATTTGTAAGTGTTAAGTTGTTTACAATCGATATAAACTGGTGCTCCAGCTGGAACCCAATAAGATGGACCATATGACGAACCATCGTAATTCTGGTAAATGGATGCATTTTCGTAAGCACAATTTTCACCCATTTTTACCACCACAATAATGCGCAAAGATCGTTTTACGATAACTCCCGACTGTTTATCACGAATAATGTTCCATTCTTTGCTTGCAATGTACGTGTATTGAACTTGCTCTTTCGGGTGATTCTTAGCTGCATCTTCTTTCGCAAACTTAAAGGACTCATCCTTGATTTTAGGGTCTTTTAAGGCTTCAACTGGCAGTGTTTCGTTAGTGGCATAACCAGCAGCATCAATTTTTGCATTTAACTCTTTAATTACATCCCAACAATAATCGTTCGTGTATTTTTTTACTTGCTCAGCTTTTTCCGCTTTGTAAAGGATCGCAATTACACCGAATTTCTTAGCGTAGTCAATATCCTTCATAAATGAAAGATTGTTTTGACCCTCACCAACTATTAGTAATATTCCAGGTTCTGCTTCATATACCGTTCCTTCAAAGCTTGTTAGTCGATCTTCTCCAAGTAATGAATTTCCTTGTAGATCTGTAGTTTCGGTATGCGTAAAATATTCGTAATTATCATTGTCTACATTATCGTATCCATTTGTAGCAAAAACACCTTTTTTATTCAAAACCATTTTCCAGTAATCATCCACCCAGAATATGGCGCGTTTTACAAACTTTGTACGATCGGTGGCCTCATAGGCATACTGCGAGTTAATAGTTAATTCCGGTTTAGCAGGCTTCTCGTTATAATTCACTAAGAACTTCTTTGCATAAGGCTCAGGAATCTCTTTGTTTGGTAAACTAAACTCTAATTTAATAGGGAATGTAGAATAGTAAATTCCGCTCATTCCTCTTGAATCTTTCAATATTTCTTGTTGGTCTAAAACAGTGCTCAAACTATCAGCAGTTGCGATTGCATTTAATTTTTCATTTCGCGCTCTTTTCTTCGCTTCTGCCATCAATTTATCAATATTCGCAAAGAAATCTGCATATGCCGTTTGGTCGTTTTCCGGATTTAGGGTTTTCGCAATTTTCTTATCGATATGACCAGCTGTCAACACTTGATACTTGCCGTCTTTCTGGCTAAACAAGATCACTTTTTCATTCTTTTCGATGATAAAGCCTTTCTTTTCACGGTCATCCAAAAATGCCGTTCCTTGGGTACTTTGGTTCACAACACCCATGTTTATTCCATCGATTGTCTTCTTACAGTTGATCGACGCATAGGTCAGGGTTCCTTTGTTGCCTTCCATCACCACATCCACTTTTTTGGTCATGTCGGTTAGTGGATTTGAAGTTCCGCATCCCACTGTTAAGGCTTTGTTCAATGTAAATTCAATAGATTGCGCAAATGTCATCGCGCTAAGGAGGATTCCTCCCAAGAATAGCGTTAGTTTTTTCATCGTTTTCAAACTTTGGCGCAAAGATTTACACGAAAAAGGAATACTTTCTGTTGCAGTTTGTAAACGACAATTGTGGTTTTGTAAATGGGCTTAACCTTTGTTCAGAGAATTAAAAAAAGCCAACACGGCTTGTTTGCGTTCACGTGAGATTGGGATCTGACTGCCATTTTTTAGGTGAAGATTTCCATCACTTTTAGAATGGAAAGAAAGAAAATCCATGTTCACTAAAAACGAGCGGTGGGTGCGTTGGAACTGTGACGCATCTTCCAATGCATTTTCGAAGTGCTTTAAGTTTTTCGAGACAATGCGATCGCGACCATTAGTGCACACGATCCGCACATATGAACCATCAGCTTCCAAAAAAATAATCTCCTCCAAAGGAATGTATTCATTACCCCCTTGTGTTGGCACACACAATACTTTGCTTTGTGGCTCACGCAAATTTCGGGTCAAGGCTTCCAGTTTCACTTGATTGTCTTGCTGCGCTTTCATTTGGCGCAATTTCTCGATGGCTTCTTCCAACTGCTCCTCCTGAATCGGTTTTAATAGGTAGTCGATTGCTGAAAGTCGAAATGCCTGGATCGCATACGCATTGTAAGCGGTAGTAAAAACGATGGCAGCCGGAATATTTCTACGCATGAGTTCCTCGGCTAACTGAAGACCTGTTTTTCCCGGCATTTCGATATCCAGGAAAACCACATCCGGTTGTTGTTTTTCAATGAGTGCCAAGCCCTCGTCTACGTTTTCAGCCTCTCCCTTTAAAACAAAATCCGGAGCATATTCCATCAACATCAAACGAAGTAACTTACGTGCCTGTGCACTGTCATCAATCAAAACAGCTTTCATTTCTTTAAATATGAATGCGAATTACTACTTCTGTACCAATGCTATCCCCGGTTAAATCATCTTTTAGATCGTGGATCTCCACACCAACCAAATCTGGTTTCCCGGAATTTAACAATGCGAGCCGTTTTTCCATGGCATTGGTTGCAAAAGACTCGTGTTTATTCGTTGTTTGCTCATTGATCAGATACGATGCATGCCGCCCGATCCCATTGTCAGAAATGTGTATACTTAACAAGCCATTGGTATCATCGTAGGCACAATTCAAGCGTAATAATTTCGCACCCTGCTTGTGTCGCAATCCATGCTTGAAGGCATTTTCCACATAAGGCTGGATCAACAATGCTGGTATCCGAATTCCGGTGACGTCAACATTTGATTCAACCCGTACTTCATAAGAAAAATCTGAATGCATTAGCATGGCCTCCAACTGGATGTAAAGCTCCAGCACATCAAGTTCTTCCTTTAAAGAAACTTGAGACTTAGAGCTCATTTCCAATACCTTTCGGACCAAATTCGAGAAATCACTCAGGTATTTTGCCGCATTTTTCTTGTCGTTTTCGTAGATGTACCCTTTGATCGAATTCAATACATTGAACAAAAAATGCGGATTCATCTGTGCCTTCAAGGCGCTTTGTTGTGTCAAACGCAATTCATTCTCCAAACGCAATTGTTTCAAGCGTTGTTCTTGCTTCTTGCGCAATTGCTGGATCCGAGTTTTAAAAACAATAAAACTCAATCCCAGTACGGACAGCGTAATTAACACATAAAACCACCAACGCTGATAAAAGGGTGGTTTGACATACAACTGGAAATGTAGAGTATTTTCTGAATCCCTGTTTTCGTGATCTATAATTTTCAATTCCAAAACGGTGCTTCCAAGCGGGAGTCGCGGAATCGACAATTTTTCAATGGTTGAAGGTAAACGAATCCAACCATCTTTGTCGCCAACAAAGCGGTATGCAAAGACAAAGTTGCCACTTGATCTGAAACACAATCCATCAGCTTCAATAGAAAATTGATCATCGTAAGCTAAATTCCTCAATTCGCTTGGGTCGATTCCCTTTCCATTAACCAAAATCTGTTTCAATACAATCTTACCACTTACATGTTTAGTACGAAGTTGATTCAACGGAATTTTATGCAGTCCTCTTCCGGTAGCCAACCAGCAATCATTGCCAACAATGCAAACTTGACTGATATTATTCGAACTTAGACCATGGTAACGATTTATAATTGTCCGCCGTAAATTTTTCGTATTAATAACCAAAAGACCATTATTCGTTGCCAGGAACAATTTATCCCGGTGTACCACCAATTGCACTGCTCTAATGGATTCAGGTAGCTTGTAAAATACGCGTTGCTTCCCCGAACGATCAACCTGATAGACCTCTCCTTTAAAGGAAAGCGCATAAATGTACCTTCCATCACTCGAAATAGAACTAATCTGTTCATTATGGAATAAGTGACGTGTGATTTTCCATTTCCTCTGAATTTTATTCAAAAAGTAAAGTCCGTGATTACCTGATACATAAACTTCGTTACTTCCCGGAATTCGAATTAGCACGCGAGACCAATCATCGGTTATCTTATACTTTTGTACAAACCCTTCTTGAGGCAATGAATACACATAAGTACCCTGAGAAGAAGCAACAATATACTCAGACCCAACACGCAAAAAATTCTTGATTGGCCTTGTAAACTCATTGATTAATTTAATGTTTCCTTGTTTTGACTGAAAAATGGAATTCGTTTTATTATATAGAATCGTTCCTGCGATTTCATCATAGTAAATTGACCCAAAATCTGAAAGGAAATGATCAGTATACCGATTAAACCGTAAACCATTATGTAATACTTCTCCAAATTCACCATCGGATTTGGCAAAAGCCACATTGTTGCCTGATTTTACAATATGGGTAAATTTATCGAAGATTAAAGCCCCGGTTTGTTCGTTCCACGTCAAATAATCCAGATTGGGCATGCGAATAATGCCATCATGAAGCGTTGTAAACCAATAATTTCCTTCTCGGTCTTTGAAACAACTTGAAAAAGCAATTTTGGGATAGAGCAGTTTGGTTTGTCTCGTCTTTTTATTAAATCGAATAACGCCGGTATGCGATGTAATCCATATATCCCCTTCAATCTCAAACGTTCCGGTTATCTTTCTACCTTTTAAGAATGCACTAAGTGAGGGAATATGCTGACGTGAATAGTTTCCATTTACATATACAAAACAAGCACCATCCACCATTCCAAATACCCACGGATCATGATCACTATCAGAAATGAAGGCCGGTAATGTCGGGATTTCGGGATTAATACTATAGATTGAAACATGATCTTTTTTTCTCTTGGCCAGATTGCCCAGATAGAAATAATAAATGTAATCCTTTGTGCAACGTATACTATTTGTAAATAGCTCCCTATCTTTTTTACCATCTCCATCCAAGTCATGGATTTGTTTCCAAGTCATGGATTTTTCATTGAGACAAAAGAGTCCTTTAGCAGTAGAAACCCAAACGTTACCATACATATCCGGAGCGATCTGATTTATCAGATAGTTCCATTTCTTTAATACATGCAACCTTCCGTTCTCAACATATAAAAGTTGTCCGTTAAAATTATAGCCATAAATTCTACCTGATGAAGATTGGCAAACCCCTGAAATAGATCGTGAACTAAGTTCTGGCGAGGAGAAATGTTCAAAACGAACACCGTTGAAACGGTACAAACCGGCATCACAACCTATCCAAATGTACCCTTGCTTGTCTTGTGTAATGCAATAAACTTCATTTGCAGGACCTCCATTCTCGACGTTGTAACTGAAATAAGCAGGAAACTGTGTACGTCCTGTAAGGGACATAAAGAAGATTAACCCGAGTAATGAGAGCCTGCTCATAGAGGGTAAAAATACGATTTACAGCTAATCCGAACGTTGAATCTGAAAATAATAGCGTTGACACATTTTATTTAACCCGCTGCTTTTCAACAGATTAAATTCATGTTCTTACCATTTACAAAGTCAAACATGCAGTTTACAAATTCGCGGGGTGAATATTCGAAGATTTGAAGCTTTTTTGCTACCTTATACTCGGGTTAAGACAGGTATCTATATTGTAGCGCATAGAACCACCCAACCACTATTCATCAAGGCTGAAGGGGGAGTTTAACAACTCCCCCCTCAATCTTTATATCAAACTTCTAAACCAATAGCAGTAACATCATCCACCTGCTCTTCGTTCTCTTTCCAAGAATTGAAATAATCATGTAAACGATCACCATGATTTTCAATTGGTTCGTTTTGAATCTTGGCTAAAAAAGTCTGTAACTGCTTGTTTTTCAATTTCTTTTTTTCCGGACCTCCAAATTGATCCGCATAACCATCCGAGAACATGTAGATACGGTCTCCTTTTTTCCAGTTAACTTCAATGCTTTTGAAATCATGATTAGTGGCGTATTTTCCAATAGGTTGTTTATCTCCTTTTATCACAATAGGCTCGGAGCTGTCAGGTGAGAATATCCAGATCGCGTGGTGTGCCCCAGCAAACATTGCCTTTCGGAATTGTTTGTCGCATTTAAGCAAAGAAATATCCATGCCGTCTCGGACTTCTTGCTCCGATCTACCCAATTTATTGAATTGGGCAATCACTTTTTTTCGCGTTTCGTTGAGTAAGACTCCAGGATCAGGTTCATGCAACTCGATCAACGCCTGTTGAAGAGCATTGGAGCAAACCACACTCACTAATGCTCCCGGAACTCCGTGACCAGTGCAATCACAACAAGCTAAATAAATGCTGGAGTCGGTTTCTTCAAACCAATAGAAATCACCGGCTACAATGTCTTTGGGCAAATAAAGTACGAAATGGGGAGGTAGCTTTGCTGCCATGTAAGCTCTGTCAGGCAAAATGGCCTCTTGAAGTCTCTTAGCATAGCGAATGCTCTCCAAAATCTCCTGGTTTTGGAGCTCTATGATTCCCTTTTGCAGATTAATTGCGTGCAAACTTTTTTGCTTAATACGGTTGCGAGCCAATAAGACCCAAACGATCACACCAAACAACAAAATACCTAGTGTTGCAAGCCATATAAAAAGCTGGTTTCTCTGGGTTTCGTGATCTCGCTCTTGCTGTAAAAGAGCTATTTTTTTCTGGTCCATTTGGGCAGCAACTTCAGCTTTCAATTCGGCCATTTTCTTGGCTGCCTGTTCGTTCATTAAGGCTTCATTCAAAGCAACATATTCATTTTGAAACTCAAAGGCTTTAGCATAATTACCCTCCTTGGCATGTAAACGAGATAACAGATATGCAGCACCTTTTTGTTCTTCTATCGCCCCGATTTCACTTGATTTCGCATAACTCAAATTGGCAAAATAGAATGCAGAATCTATTTTATCTATAGAGCGATACAGTTCACCCAATCGCAAGCAAGTCAGTGAAAATCCTTGTTGATCATTCAACGACTCTTTCAATTTCAAAGCCTGCTTCAAGTAACTTTTAGAATCATCGAATTCCCCTTCGATCTGCAATACATTTCCAAGAACATCAAGTGCAGTTGCCTGAACATAGGCATCGTCATTTTTTACACCAACATTCAATGCCTTTTGTGCAAACGAAATAGCCGCTGGGTATGCTTCCATTTTCATATATAACTGGGCCAAAAGACCATAAGAATCTCCTTTGGTAACCGCAGTTCCATTGTCAATAGCCTGCTTAATAGCTTGTTGAGAATCCTGATAGTTATCCTGTGCGAGATAAATACTACCAATGGCATTCAAGCACATTGCACTACCATTTGTAATTTTCAATCCTTGAAAAATCTCTTTTGCTTTATTCAATTCAACAATTGCCGAGAGATATTCACCTTGTAAAATAAGAAGATCCCCTAAATGAAATCTACACCAGGCTTCCCCTTCTTTATCCTTAATCGAAATCGCCAATTTGATCCCGTCATTGAGTGATTTTTTTCCTCCAGAATAATCATCGAGATAATAGGCACATTTACCAACATCACACAAGGCAATTACCTGATCATGTGAGTTAGGAAATGAAAATTGCAAGGATTTAACTGCTAGTTCGTAAGCTTTTTCAGGCTCACTAAATATAATTTCATCAATTTCATTGTGAAGCTTAGCGCTGACAGATTGCCCAAAGGTAAAAGCACTTATCAGCAATAAGAACAATGTGACACCCGTTTTCATCTCTTATCTTTTAGTAAAAGAGTTCGAACGTAATATACAACAAGAATAATAATTCCCATTGCAAACAAGCCTATTGATATTGGTCTTGTTCCATCCTTAAAGTAAAATTCCCCTAACATCCATACGGAGTTTGCACAGATCCAACAAATAACTGCAACATTGTGAACCAGTTCCGAAACCGACTTTCGCATCCTGTAAGTAATCCAAATAGCAACAAATAGTGTTGGGACTATCATGATTGTTCCCATCCACTTGATATCAGCAACCCAGCAGATGTCTTTAAACAACCAAAGCAAAATATGCGCGTTTTCTATTTTACGGATACGTTCATTCATATTTTTAAACTTACCATCTCATTGATCGTCAACGCAATGATTACTGTATTAAACAAAAATGAGATCAGCGCATGTATCAAGACCAAACGGCGGATCGCCTTTGCCGAGATTGTCACGTCGGATACCTGAAAGGTCATACCAATTGTCATTGAGAAATACAAGAAATCCCAATAATCAGGTGCTTCTTCACCCGGAAATTGCAACCCTCGCGCGTGTTTCTCATACATCCTGTTCGACTCACCGTAAAACAGATGTGCATACCTGAAAGTAAAGGCCAAATGGACAGTCAACCAGGATAGTCCAACGGCTGAAATGCACAACACGATTCCGGCCGCAGTAGGAATATTCCATTGAGCACGCTGTTCCAAAACCGTTGAAATGCTTATCAGAGCCGTTACACAGGTCAATAATACAATCGTGAAAAGCAACCAACTGCTCACATCTTCAGCCGCTCCGCGGTGCGCAATTCGAGAGGCTGGAACCGTACGAAAAGTATGAGTACTGATAATGGCATAGATCAAACCAAACACAACCCAACCTACCATGTAGTCCAAACTGGTTTCCTCCTCCAGAAAATGAAAGCTCCATGCAGCAAGGACACCCCCGCCACCTGCAACCAAATATTTTATGAGAGAATGGTAACGCATTTCAATTGGGGAAGATACAAATTTTCCGTACTTTAATATTCCTCAAATAATTGGCATTGCATTTGTAATGTGCGTTTGACCTCAATTAATGCGTCATGAAAAAAGGAATCTTCTTATTCGCCCTAGTAGCATCTACTCTTGCTTTAAAAAGTAGTCAAGTTGCTGTATACCCGACCGTAAGTAACAACGCGTTTCAGGCCGGTGAAAAATTACGTTACCGCATCACGTATGGTTTCGTTGATGCAGGTGAAGCAAATCTTGAAGTAAAAACCACGACTAAAACCGGCACTGGTGGACGTGAATTGCTGCACGTGAAAGGAACCGGAAAAACACTTGGTGGTTTCAATGCAGTCTTCAAGGTGAATGATGTTTACGAAAGTTACATCGACAAAAAAGGCGTTTTCCCTTGGCTATTTGTCCGCCGTGTTGATGAAGGCGGATATAAGATCAATCAAGATTATGCCTTCAAACAAGACAAACTTAAAGTCAACAACGGGAAAAAAGATTTCACCGTTCCGATGGCCATTCAAGATATGATCTCTTCGTTCTATTACGCACGTACACTGAACTTTAAAGATGCAAAGAAGAACCAGGTCTTTGAATTCAAATGCTTCATGGATGACGAAATCTACCCATTGAAAGTGAAATATGTCGGAGACGAAACGATCTCTATCCGTAAAGGAAAGTTCAAATGCATGAAGTTCGTTCCAGTAGTTCAAACCGGTCGTTACTTTAAAAGCGAAAACGATGTGAATTTCTGGGTTACAGACGATGAAAACCGTATTCCAATCCTGGTAAAAGCGAAAATTCCGGTTGGAACTGTTAAACTCCACTTGGTAGAATGGTCCGGATTGAAACGCGACTTGGTAAAAGCTAAATAATTGACACAGAACCCGTTTACCTTAACGAGGGCTCCTATTTTAGTAGCCCTCGTTTTATTTTAAACAAATTTTGTTGTAAATTTCACGGAATATTCCACATCAAACATTTGCCTTACCTTATCTTTGTGCCTACTATCGAAAACGAGATACATGGAATTAACTCCGGAATTGTTGGAAAGACTTCAGTTATTGAAGGCAAAGTACGACGGACAGGGTCAGGAACTGACCACCTATTTGGACGGTTTGCTACATGCAAAAACAGTGAATTATTGGGATTATATTCAAGTTGATACCCTGCTTTCACTTCAAAAGACCTACACGGAATTTCCGGATGAGACCATTTTCCTCATGTATCACCAGATCACGGAATTGTATTTCAAATTGGCCTTGCACGAGTTCAAACAGATCGGAGAGAAAACTGATCTGACTGCTTCCTGGTTTGCAGCTCGAGTAACACGCATCAACCGCTATTTTGAAGCTTTGACGAAAAGTTTTGAGATCATGATTGACGGGATGGAGCGTGAACAATTTTTGCAATTCCGCCTGTCACTGCACCCTGCTTCCGGTTTTCAATCGGCACAATACCGCAAGATCGAGATCTGTTCTACTGACTTCTTACAATTGGTTCACAAGGACATGCGTCACTTGTTTACCGGAAATGAACCGATCGAGCAATTGTTCGAAAACATCTACTGGAAGGAAGGTGCTACCGAAGCTTCAACAGGTGCAAAAACGCTTACTCTGAAAGAATTCGAAAAGCGTTATAAAGACGAATTCATTGAATTGGGTTATCAGCAACGTCAGAAAAACCTGTGGCAGGCTTACAAGCGTTTATCGGATGCAGATCAACAAAATCCGGACGTGATCAAGGCATTGAAAATGAACGATGTCAATGTGAACATCAACTGGCCTTTAGTTCATTATAAATCTGCCGTGCGCTATCTGGCAAAAGACAGGGAAGATATTGCTGCTACTGGTGGTACGAACTGGCAAAAATACTTGCCTCCACGTTTCCAAAAACGCATTTTTTACCCGGAACTTTGGTCTGAACAAGACGTGGAAGAATGGGGAAAAGCGTGGGTGGATGAGGTATTTGCCTAAAGCTCCTCAACATTCCTTACTTTTGTCGGCATGAAACACTTCGTGTTCATTCTGGCTTGTTTGTTCCTTCTCGGCGCTTCCGTTGAGAAGAAAGACACCTTGCCTAAGTCTTTGAAGGAAATATCGGGATGGATCTTTGCGAATGACAGTACCTTGATCGCACACAACGACAGCGGCAATGACCCCAAATTATTCGTCATTGAAAAGAACGGGAAGATCATCCACGAAGCAGTGATCAAAGATGTTGAGAATGTGGACTTTGAAGCCTGTACACGCGACAAAAAAGGAAACTTCTATTTGGGTGATATCGGAAACAATCTGAACAAACGGAAAAATCTGGTCGTCTATAAAATCTCCATTGAGCAAATTCTCACTCAAGACGAAGTAAGCGCCAAAAAGATCTTTTTCAGTTATCCTGAACAAACGGACTTTCCGCCTGCAGATAGTCTTTTGAACTACGATGCGGAGTCCTTGGCCTTTCGCAAAGATTCCCTGTACATTTTTACAAAATGTCGCACGGTACCCTTTACCGGAAAAAGCATGATCTACGCCTTTCCGGCCAAACCGGGAACCTACAAAGCGAAATTAAAAGGATTTATACGTACCGGAAGACGTGATTGGTACCGTGATGCCGTAACATCCGCAGAATTCTTTAACAACACGCTCTATCTGCAAACCTACAACCGCATGATCATTTACGATTACAGCACGGGAAAACCTGTGTTCACCAAACAAGTGAATATGCTTCCGATCACACAAAAAGAAGCTTTGGCCGTCCGTAAAAAAGGCGTGATCTACGTAGCAGATGAGCGCCACAAGATCTTAGGCGGTGGACATATTTTCGTTGTTAAACCAGACAAAAAATGACAATTAACCATTTCGATGCCGTGATCTATGATATGGATGGCGTGCTGACTGATTCGGAACCCATCTGGAAAATTGCGATGGAAGAAGTGTTTCACAGCGTGGGATGTTCTTTAACTCGAGAAGATTTTCAGAAAACAGTTGGTTTGCGTATCGACGAGGTGGTACACTACTGGTACGGCGTTGCACCATGGCCAGATGCTTCTCCAGAAACAGTCGAAAAAATGATCATTCAGCGCATGGTAGAATTACTCACCGAACGCGCGACACCACTTCCAGGTGTGATCGAATCCTTGCAGTTCTTTCAGGAAAAAGGATTAAAAATCGGATTGGCCACAAGTTCCTATGACGTCTTGATCCAAACCATTCTTTCAACCCTGGGAATTGGACATTTCTTCCAAACGGTTCATTCCGCTGAATATGAAATGTATGGTAAACCACACCCCGCGGTATACCTGAGCGCAGCTCAACAATTAGGGGTTGATCCAAAAAAATGCTTGGTGGTTGAAGACTCCTTGAACGGGATCGTTTCCGCTAAAGCAGCTCGCATGACGGTGATCTGTGTCCCGGAAAAAACGCACATTCGCGACCAGCGCCTCATATTGGCTGACGCCGAATTTGAATCCTTAACTGACGTTGTACATTATTTTCAATCGCACGCATGATCGTTGAACTAGATGATAAGTTGATCTCGACGGAGATCTTTGACCGCAAATTTGTATGTGACCTGAACGCCTGTAAAGGCGCGTGTTGTGTAGAAGGCGATGCGGGAGCTCCTATGAAACGCGAGGAGGTTGCTATTCTTGAGCGCATTTTGCCCGAAGTAAAACCCTACATGCGTCCGGAAGGCATAGCTGCTGTTGAAGAGCAAGGTGTGAGCTACGACGATCAGTGGGGAGAGCCTGCAACTACCTTGGTGAACAACCAAGAATGTGCTTTCGTCTTCTTTGATGATAAAGGAATCACGAAATGTGCCATCGAACAGGCTTATTTGGATGGAAAAGTAGATTGGAAAAAACCGATCTCCTGTCATTTGTACCCGATTCGTGTGAAACAACTCAATAGCGGAATTGCATTGAACTACGAAGAATGGGATATCTGCAAAAGTGCTTGTGCTTGTGGTGAACAATTACAAGTTCCGGTGTATCGCTTTTTGAAAGAGCCATTAATCCGGGCATTTGGTAGCCAATTCTACAGTGATCTGGAAGCAGTTGAAAGCACACTCCGAGATATGGAAAAGGAATAAAAGAGAGCCCTTCTTAGCTGGTGCTCGATTGAATCGCGCACCAGCTAAAATTCCTTAACTACAAAACTTGCAATACTTTGAATGGGAATTGTGTTTGAATGGTTCAGAAGTGTCGTACATGTCGGAGATTATCTGTTGTAAGAGGTACTCGACAATTTCACTGCGACTCATCGTCAAATTCTCGTCTATTTTTAAAACATGTGGACTTTCTGAAACCGTAATGAAGGAAAAAATCCCCACTTCATCCGGTACAATTCCTTTTTGCTTGTCCAACAAATAACTATAGATCAACAACTGCAAGGCATGTTTGCCGTAGTCATACATCTTCTTTCGGTCACTGATCAATTTATGCAACGCATCTTCATCAGTTTTTTTGGGGTCTCGGCTCAATTTCACCTTATCCTTATTTACCGGACCAGATTTATAATCCAAAACGCGCCACTTGCCATCCACCCGGTCAATGCGGTCGATGAAACCATGCAGTGTAACTGTCTTTTCTGCTCCGTTCACATCTACCGTCGTTTGAACTTTGTATTCGGATTCCAACTCCTCGACGAACAAGGCCTTTTCCGGATTGTCAATGCGATCTTGCTTTTCTTTGCGCAGTACGCGCAGAACGGTTTCTTTAGACATCACGTAGTTCAAGTGATTCGTCCCAGTTTGCCACAAACGCTGGTCGTCACTGAAATGCTTACTGAAAGCTGCATCCAACAGTTTGGGAACTTCCGCGATCATCCGATCATAGGTTTCCGGTGTTATCTGTCGGGCCTGCTGCTGTAAGCCCGATTCATCAACACGCACCACGTAAGGTTTGTAAAGCTCTTCCAACACCTCGTGAATGATCGTTCCCAAGGTACTGCTTTCGATCTCTTCTTCCATCTTTAATTCCTCACCAATATGCAATACGTAGCGGTAGTAGAAATTAAGCGGGCACTCCAAAAAGCTGTTCAGTTTGGAATAGGTCAATCCATCTTGCAACAATTCATCCAATCGCTTTAGGATCTGCGGTGTTTTTTGTACTTCGCGTTTTCCTATTTTTTCCTGGTTATCCAGCGTGTAGAACGATTTCGTCAGTTTGAACTCCGGATTCACCTGCGCCAATTCCAATTCCAGTTGGGTCAAATACCTGCTCGGTTCGCTTCCACCAATGCCTTCGGCACCCACCGCGTAGGTAACCAATACCTTTTCGGCATGATGCAGCAAACGGTAAAAGTGATGCGCAAACAATCCTTGTTTATCACGCGGGGTTGGCAAACCATAGAACGATCGCAAGTCCATCGGAATCAGGGTTTGGATCGGATTCGTCGGTGGCATTTTTCCTTCGTTCAGACCAAGCACTAAAATGCGTTTGAAGTCCAGTCCGCGCGTTTCCAACAGTCCCATGATCTGCAAACCGTCCAGAGGATTTCCGAAATAAGCCAAATGTTCTTTCGACCAGTGCTGATTGAAAACTGTTCGGAAGGTGTGCAAGGTCATCTCCGGTGCGCTTTCGTGCAAGACATTTTGCAACACAACCAAGGATTGCGAAAACACCCGAATACTGGATTTTTCCAAGGTATATTGCTCCGTCAGGGATGCATCGAACAAGGCATTCGTTTCTTGGATCAGTTGTAAAGCCAGTTTCCAATCGCCCTTCCAAGAGGTAAAGACGCGTTGAAAGATCTCCCCAACTACTCCTTCAAGCACAATTTGACGCAGGTCCACAAAATGCCAGTTCTGATAGATCATTTTAGACTCCAATTCCTGCAAAGCACGTTGACTTGCCGGATCAGCAATAGCCACGATATACGGATGATGGATCAGTTGGATAAAATCTTTAAAATAAATGCTTCCGCCACCACGGCGCTCCCGATTCTCCTGAATTCGGAAAAGCACATCGACCCATAAACGCAAAGCCGTTTGTTTCAAAGGCAATCCAAGGGTAATGTTGGCCTTTCCGATCGATTTTGGCAGGTGTTGCAACAAACTTGGCAACAGTTGTTCATCGGCGAGAAGCACTAATGTTTCGTTGAGTTCCGCGGGGTTGAGATCGTTCAATACACTACCGATCACGTTAGCTTGTCCGGTAACTTGCGCACAGGCCACCAATTCTATTTCTGCAGCTTTTGAAGTCAGTTCATTGGCCACAAAGGGTAGTTCTTTCACTTCAAGTTCTTGCAACAAGGAGCGCTGAAATTGTCCTGCTTCGTGGAATTTATCATCCAGGTAAAAGCGGTCGCTGTCCATGATCACCAAGGCGCGGCCCATTTTTGTGAGTTGACGAAAAACAGAAAGTTCCGCTTTGGAAAGTGCGTTGAATCCGGCGAATACAAACTGGCGCTTCGGATCTTTTGCAAATACCCGATCGATCTGGTTAGCAAGGTCTCGGTAAGCTTTTCCTTTCGTGGTACATTGCAGTTCGTTGAGCCTTTCCTCGAATGCGAAATAATAGGGTCCGAGTTTATCCCAAAATGCCATGAATTTTTGTTGCCCTACAGACAAGTTATCTCCGTTAAAAGACCACTGCTCGATCTCGCGCACATCCCGGAGATTTTTGAAGAGCTGTTTGGGATCAACTAGGTAACGATCGATCTCATCGAAATCATTCAAGAGCAATTGACCCCAGGTAAGAAAGGCATCAAAAGTCGGGATTTCGTGTTCTACCGGATCTGCTTGAAAAATGCGAAACAATTCAAACAGGGCGATGGTAGGATCGATGACCGGATTGGGAGTAAGTTGTTGCACCCAGGCATCGATGGTCCGCATTTCCGGCATGAGCAGCGGTTTGCCAGCTTTCCGAAACAGCGCAGCTTGCAAGTAAGCGGTCATCCTTTGGGAAGGCACAATGATCGTCGTATGCTGAAAATCGAGTTGGTGTTCTTCCAAGAGGTCGGCTATGCGGTCAACGAAGGGTTTCATGGTTTTTTAAACTTGGTGTTGAAGATAAGAAAATTGTCTAGTTTATTAGGTACCCACCACGCCCTTCTATACCTTTTCCTCTTTCCTACGATTCACCAACCACACCCCCACAAAGATGAGGAGCATATACACCAATTTATCCCAGGTGATGGTGTTGGTATAGTCGTCGCTGATCCCAAGCGTTGCAAACAAGAAAGCAAAGGCGATCACCAAAACAGGTTGGGTGTAAATGTAGGCGCTACTGGCTGTTGCACTCAAGGAACGCAGACCCACATTCGTAAGTAGATAGGTGAAAAAGGTTACTCCCACAACCACGTAAATGATCTTCGCCCAAATGGCTGCCGGAAAACTCGAAAAATTGGTTTCCAGCAATTCCGGAATTGTTGGCGGATATAGTATGACAAATAAGGATCCGAACGTAAAGACATAGGTAATAACCGTCAACGGACTGTAGCGCTTCATGAGTGGTTTTGCCAGCAAGAGGTAAATGGCGTAAGATAAAGCGTTGATGAACAACAAAATATCTCCCAACGATGCTTCCGGCGATACAGTACTGCTAGAGAGTGTGAGCAAAACAGCTCCGCATGTTCCCAGGATCAATCCGCCCACTTTGGATATCGTCAAGGGATCTTTCAACCAGATGAACGCAATCACAGCTACCAAGATGGGGTTGGCCGTCATGATGATCGCTGCATTGATACTGGATGATAAGTTCAAGCCATGAAAGAAGAACAATTGGTTGATCGCCACCCCGAACACGCCGCACAAGGCTGTCATTCCGAGATCCTTCCCGCGGATCTTCTCCGAAGGTAGAAAACTTTTAACCAACCAAAACAAGCTGGTAGCACCGGCTACCCGTAAGAAAATGAACACATTGGGTGTGAGATACGTTGGCATAACGCCCTTGGCCAATACGTGATTTGCTCCGTACAATACGTTTACAAAAAACAAGGCCAAATGTGCCCACAATGCTCTGGTCATGCGACAAAAGTAAGCAGCCGAAAGGCAAATCACACCAACTTCGATTCACGGAGTACCGATCAAACGTTAAATTTTCTCCGAACACCTTCATCTTCACACAGGTATTCGTAAATTTACAGCATGAAAAAATGGATGGTGTTGTTGGTTATCCTAGTTGCCGTATTAGGATTTTCTTACGGTCAGGGATGCTCACAGTGCAAGTTGCTGAGTGAGCAGGGAAGTGAGTTGAACGAAGATTCATTTGGTTCAAATATCAATTCGGGGATCTTATACCTGATGGCAATTCCGTATTTGCTGATCTTCTTTTTGTTGCGCAAACGGATCTTTGGATATTTCAAGAACGATAAAAAGTCCGGTTAACGGTAAAAGTTCATTTCGTCGAGGTACTTGTGCACCGGATCGGTGAGCAAGTAACGCACATCTTTTCCTTCTTTGATTGCTGTTCGAATAAAACTGGATGAAACTTTCATCACAGGCGCATCTAGGCACAAATGCACGTTGGGGTGCTGTCCGAAGGTATTATTCAAATTAGATCCTTCTTTTACGAGATCATCTTCTTCCTGAATGGTAAGCGTTCGCGGATAAACGTAGAAGTGATATGAATCCAACAAGGATTCGTGGTTATACCATTTGTGGAAAGTCCGCAAATTATCTTCGCCCATGATCAAACTGAAGGTGTCATTCGGATATTTTTCCTTCAAATAGGCCAGCGTAGTTGCCGTATAATTGGGTTGTGGCAAATGAAACTCAATATCTGAAGCCCGCAGTTTTGGATTGTCGTCGATCGCAACTTTCACTAGTGCCAAGCGATGATAGTCGGGTAGTAATGAAGATTTTTGTTTCAAGGGATTTTGGGGCGTTACCACCAACCACACCTGATCCAGATCGGTATATTCAGCCATGTAATTGGCAATCACCAAGTGTCCCACGTGAATCGGGTTAAAGGTGCCGAAGTACAAGCCTATTTTCATGCGTGATGAATAAAATGACTCACCAAACTTCGCGCTTCATGACAGGCTTTATCGAGATCATCGTTTACCAGAATGTGATCAAATCTCGGAGCATGCGACAATTCTTCTTTTGCTTTTGCCAGGCGCATAGCGATCTTTTCATCAGTCTCCGTGCTTCGTGCGCGTAAACGCTCTTCCAAGACATCATAACTCGGTGGTTGCACAAATACCGCAAGGGCTTGCTCACCAAAAAACGATTTTAAGTTCAACCCGCCGATTACATCCACATCAAAGATTACCGTTTTACCGGCCTCCCAAATGCGGGTCAATTCGCTGCGCAAGGTTCCATAGTAATTATTCGTATAAACCTCCTCCCATTCTACAAAGGCATCCTCTTCGATGTGTGCTTTGAATCCGTCGACACCCAAAAAGTAGTAATCCTTTCCATGTTCTTCATTTGGTCTTGGGTCGCGACTGCACGCTGAAATTGAAAATTCCAATTCCATGATGTGCTCCAATAAATGACGTACGATAGTGGTTTTACCCGCTCCTGATGGAGCCGAGAAGATCACACATTTACCGGTAGGTTCCTGCATTTTAAAGTGTGTTTAATACTTGTTCTTTGATCTTTTCTAGATGGTCTTTCATTTCAACCACCAATTTTTGCATTTCCACATGGTAAGACTTGCTCCCTAAGGTATTGATCTCGCGACCGATCTCTTGCGTGATGAAGCCCAATTTCTTCCCACACGATGGTAATAACATTGTTTCCAGGAAATAGTTCAGGTGATTCGCCAAACGCATTTTCTCTTCCGACACATCCATTTTCTCGATGTAGAAGATCAATTCTTGCTCGAAGCGGTTCTCATCGATCGCTTGATTGCTCAGTTTCTCCAATCCCGCACGCATTCGTTCGCGTACAATTTGAATGCGTTCTTGTTCGTATTTTGGAACCTCTTGCAACAATTCAGAGATGCGTCCGATATTCATTTCATAGTCTGCGCGTAACTGCTCCCCTTCTTGTGCGCGGAACGCATTCAATTGGTGACAAGCTTCACGCATCAGGTGCATCACAAAAACCGATTCGTCTTCTGAAAGATTCTCCTTTTCGTTGGAGTAGATCTCTGGCATGCGCAATACCGTGGATAGCGGATCTTGCGGTTCCACACCCAATGTTTGACTCAGGGCTAACAGATCTTCGTAATATGATTTTGCGAGTTCCTTGTTGATCGTATAATTCTTGTTATCACCAGTGTTTTCCAAAGAGATCGATGCCTCAATCTTTCCGCGATCCAATAATTCTCCGATCAATGCACGCAGTTCAAGTTCTTTTTCACGGTAGATTGGGATCAAACGCAAGTTCAGATCCAAACTTTTGCTGTTCAACGAACGCAATTCAACTACTATTTTCTTTCCTGCGAAGGTCCCGGATGCTTTTCCGTATCCGGTCATTGATACTACCATGCTTTCTACTTTGGGCAAAAGTACAGAAAAGTAGCGATAAATGTGGGGATTCGAGTGAAGTCTCGGTTGGTTCCAGCGATTAAGGTTGCTTAGTTGTATCTCCCAAAGTGTCCCGCACCGCAAGCGATGCGGGACTTTTTGGAAACGATATGCAGTATGTCTTAGTCGGCTAACACTGCGGGTGTACCCGAGCTAAGAGCTTCTTTGATCTTTGCTTCCAATTCATCCATCAACTCCGGATTGTCAGCAATCATTGCTTTTACAGCGTCGCGACCTTGTCCCAAACGAGTTTCTCCATAAGAGAACCAAGATCCGCTTTTCTTCAAGATATTCAATTCAACGCCTAGGTCGATGATCTCGCCTACTTTCGAGATTCCTTCACCGTACATGATGTCAAATTCAGCTTTACGGAATGGTGGCGCCACTTTATTCTTCACCACTTTCACCTTCACACGGTTTCCGATCACATCTTCACCTTCTTTGATCTGACTTGCTTTACGGATATCGATACGTTGTGACGCGTAGAATTTCAAGGCATTACCACCGGTTGTTGTTTCAGGGTTTCCAAACATCACACCGATCTTATCGCGCAACTGGTTGATGAAAATACAACAGCACTTTGCCTTGTTGATCGAACCGGTCAATTTGCGCAATGCTTTCGACATCAAACGCGCTTGCAAGCCCATCTGTGAATCACCCATTTCTCCTTCTATCTCCGCTTTTGGAGTCAATGCTGCTACCGAGTCGATAACGATCAAGTCGATCGCTCCCGAACGGATCAAGTTATCGGCAATTTCCAAAGCTTGTTCACCGTTGTCCGGTTGTGAGATCAATAAGTTCTCGATATCTACCCCCAACTTTTGCGCATAGAACTGATCAAATGCATGCTCCGCATCCACGATCGCAGCGATTCCACCTTGTTTCTGTACTTCCGCAATCGCATGGATTGCCAAAGTCGTCTTACCGGAAGATTCCGGACCGTAGATCTCGATGATACGTCCTTTTGGGTATCCATTCACACCCAAGGCAAGGTCAAGCGTCAACGATCCTGTTGGGATCACTTCGACTTGCTCCACCGCATCATCTCCTAATTTCATTACAGTACCTTTTCCAAAGGTCTTGTCCAATTTTTCCATTGTCAACTGAAGCGCCTTCAGTTTTTCCGGATTGATTTCTTTTACTGCCATACCGTTTTTATTTTGTGTTATCGTTTCTGCAAAGGTAAAGGTGGTAGATCGTAAGCTACTTACGTTCTACATCAAAAAAGTTAAAGCGCCAAAATTTCTGTTCCGTGCTCTTTCGTTTTCGGTTTATCGAAGATGTGTTGGATCACTCCAGACTCATCAATTACAAAGGTGGTGCGGTGAATCCCGTCGTAGGTTTTACCCATGAACTTTTTAGGTCCCCATACACCGAACGCATCAATTACTTTGCGCTCATCATCCACCAATAATGGGAATGGTAATTCGAACTTGGAAATAAACTTCTCATGTGAATTTGCGCTATCCATACTCACTCCAAGGATCGCGAATCCTTTTTGTTGTAATTCTGAATAATGATCACGGATGCTACATGCTTGTTGTGTGCATCCCGGAGTATTGTCCTTCGGATAAAAATACACAGCCAATTTCTTGCCTGCATAATCCGCCAGTCGGTGAACGTTTCCTTGTTGATCTTTTGCTTCAAAGGCCGGAGCCTTGTCTCCTACTTTCAATGATGTCATCTGATGAAATTTTAAACAGTTTTTTGACGAATTATTAATCAAATATACGATTTGATTTTAATCAAACAACAATTCAATGAAAAAAATGTTGTTGTCTTATGCTGTTTGTTTCTATCAGAAAATGGAAATCAGAAACAAGTAGCCCTTTGATTATCAAGGGAAATACACGCGCGTGCCCGTTTCCTTCTCAACCAAATACTTTTCACGGATTACCGATTGAACCGGTTTGTTCGCGATCTTACATTCCAACCAGGAAATGATATCCAGATACAAAAACGGGCGTTTTTCGTATGGCAATTGCGACAACTTCACCAATTTGGCGTGCAAAACGCGGAACCCACGGAGCAGGGCTTTATCATCCGTAAATGGCAATTGGCGCAAAAAGTTCAGGATCTCACGCTGCACCCCATGCAAGTCACCCATATTGCTCAGGAAACGGTAAACCGATTTGATCTGATAATCTACCAGATCATCATTCCCCAATTCAAAATGTGCAATCAGATTCAAGATGCGCGCAAAACACTGGATGTCCTCGCGAAGCGAAATGTCCTTCATTTGGATGATCTTGTTCAGATAACGGATCGTTGCTTTATTATCACCACTTCCGAAATATAAACAAGCGACCTTATAATACAGGATCATAATCCGATGATTGTCCAAACGGTCTTCGTTATCTTCAATAAATCCTTCCACCTTAGGCACCAAATCCAAACCTTCCGTAAAGGTTCCACTCAAATAACATTCGTTGATCTTTGCCAATAGCAAGTACAGATCGCGCAGCAATGCAACGTTTTCGTTTTCGCGAGATCCGAGATCGACTTGTTCCAACTGCAAGATCGAATCTGCCAAACGCTCGTGGTTTCGCAAATTGAAAAGCGCATTTTGAAGGTGATACAACCCCTTGAGATACATTTCCTTATTGTATTCGCGGCGCACCGGGTTTTCCTCAAACAGATCTACCCACAACTTGGCGTACTTGAAACACATCAAAAAGTCCTGCGTGATATAATGGTACCACACGTATGCATTGTAGAGATGCATTTTCTCCTCAAAACCAAGTTCCGGAATACGGTCAGCCGGTAAGCGATTGGCAAAAAATTCTTTGACGAAATTGTAATCTTTTTCATCTCGTACGAATCCCACCTTAACATATAACGCATAAAGTTGCAGCGACAAATTCGAAAAATCAACGGCGCCGCTCACGCGCAATTCCAAGTCTTTGCTTTCACGCGTCAATTCTTCCGCGCGCGTGGACATGCTGCGTGTGATGTATTGAGACTCGATGACTTTTTCAAATTCGATGATCTCGAGGTGTAGCAAGCCGGATTCTAAGCGTACAGCATGTTGCTTGGCTTTCTCCAAAAGGCGCAAAGCTTGCATGTAAAAACCTTTGTGATACAGGATCAATGCGTGGTCCAGGGTCTCACGGATCTCAATCGAAGGCAAATGAGCCGCGTGTTGCAAACGCAGACTCGTGAGCAGCTGCTTGTACAAATGCGCTTTGATATTCGAAAGTTGTGCTTTCTTAATTCCTTTGATCTTGCTCACTGCTAATTCATCGGAATAGACTTCTGATTTTTCAATGAAATCAAATAGCTGCAAAAATTTCAATTCATCCGGATTGGACGAATTTCGGTTCGCATACAGCTTAAAACTCCTTTTTTCCGCTTTTGAAAGCGAGTGAATCAAACGAACAAGACTATCTGTTGTACCTGTGGACATTGTAATTTTTTGTGTTATAATCTCGAGTTAACCACTGATTTACAAAGCTTTATACAACAATCAATTTGCTTTGGCTATCGTAAAAATACAAAAGTTTATTTTTTCAGGTAGAAACATTTGTCCCACCTTCGCACCGTGTTCGTTTCTTGAGCACATTTGGATTATGTACTCTTTTGAGTAACAGGAGTAGGGGTGCTCTTGTTTTTTCGATTAATAGCTAAAATCCTCTGATTTTCAGGGGATTTTATTTTTTCAGCAGATTTCGTAACGCCGCATTTAAGTCGTCAAATTTGAATATGAATCCTTTAGATCGGATCAAATCATTCGAAGTTTTCAACCCGTCCAGCACAACTGTTGCCATTTTGCCCAAGACCATCTTTAATGCAAAACTTGGAACAGGCGGGAAAAAGAACGGTTTTTTTAAGATCTGTGCAGCTGTTTTAAGGAGTTCTTTATTCGTTGTATTTCCGGCATTCGCATTATAAATTCCCGCTAGCTGTTGCTTCAAGCAGTAATCGAACAACTGAATGAGGTCGTCTACATGCACCCACGGAATTCCTTGTCTTCCATTTCCCAACGGAGAGCCAATTCCCCATTTTACAGGTCCTAGCATGGTAGGTAAAGCACCGCCGTCTGCCGCCAATACAACTGGGATGCGAATGCACGTCACCGCACAAACGGATTCAAATCGCTGCGCTGCTGCTTCCCATTTCATGGTAACATCCGAAAGCACATCCGTTCCAAAAGGATCAGACTCAGCATGCTCCTTTTCCGGCTGATCAAATCCATAACAAACGGCTCCGGAAGCACTCATATAATGTTCCAGGGTTGGAACCTTTTCAAATTGTTCCAATAAAAACAGCGTTGTATCTACACGAGAAGTGTACAATTCCCGAACGCGTTCATCAGTCCATCGTTTATCGGCAATTCCTGCACCCGTCAAATTCACAAGCACTTGCGCTCCGTCAATTGCGAGGAGATCGATTACCTTTTTTACCGGGTCCCAATGGAACACCCCTTCGGCAGCGCGAGTTTTCCCACGAGACAAAATACGGACTTCATGCCCTTGATCTCTCCACAACTTGACCAAACGTTTTCCGATCAGACCGGTGCCACCGGCTACAACGATTGTTTTCATAATTACATAACAATTGAGCCCAACCAAGGTTCGCCACAAATTTAGATGATGTCACGATGCCCATTTGTTATAATCCTGTTACTTTTACGCACGCTTACATTAAGTAGAAAACAAAGGCGCTATGTTGAAATACATTATTCCATTCAGTTTGCTTGTGCTCACCGCATGTTCCGGTGAATCAAAGGATCAATCCAATGCGGACAAATCCGATAAGTCAGTGGTTGTTTCTTTCGAAAATGAAGTAGAAATGAATAACCGCATGGTTGAAATCGACGCCTTGATTGGCCAAAACGATAAATACGCCACATCTTTGAATTACATGAAAGAGGATGGGACATCGATCAAAGTTTTGGCATACTTGAGCAAAGACAATGAGATCTTGAAAATTGAAGAAGTTTTCACGGATGTAGCAACTCAGCAACTTGGGTCGATCATTTACTATATGAATAACGGCAAACCTTTTATTACACGTGAATTGCTGGATGTTCCTGTAACCGGAAGCGACAACCGTCAGTTCCTGGATCGTGTTTCCTATTATGATGCGAAAGGGAAGGTGATCAAGACCAAGGAGCGCAGAGCTGATTTCCAGGATATCACAGAGAATATGGCATATAAACCTGTGAAATCAAATGCAGTAAGTATCGATCGTGCCATGCGCGCGTTAAATGCCGAAAAAGAATTTGAAACCACCTTTCAAGGATTTGCATATCAAGAAGCACTAACTTATTTGATTGTTGGAGAAAATAAGGAAAACGGATTTACAAGTTCATTAAAATGCGATTTCAAGGATGGATTACTTTCGGCACTGATGAACAAACCGGAAACGCATCTGGGGAAACCGTTGAAAGTAACTTTTGTGGTGGAGGAAGACCAAGGTTTAGAATACCAGGTTTACACTGGCGGAAGTTTTAAGAAATAAGAAAAAGAAAGGGGACCGATTGGTCCCCTTTTTCGTATTTACATCTTCGACAAAGCGTCTTTCAAGAAATCGATGTTGTTGATCTCGATCGGATCGCCATTCTTGCGATTACTTAAGAACAGCGAAACCCAGTCGATCAAATGGATCAGATACAAACTGCGTTCAATTTTTCCTGAACCTTTGGCGTAAGTCAACACTACCTGATCGGTATGTTTCTTCACGATGTCCATTGAAATCTCGAAACGTTTTTGATTACGCGCAGAAAGGTCTCCGGTTTGTAAGAACCAAGCAGCATAGCGCTGATCGCCTCCGCCCCAGCCAACCAATTCGTTGTGGTTCATTTCCGGTATCACGTGCTGCCAACACAACTCTTTTGAGTTTTCGTTGATCTGTTGTTTTGCACGAATGGTTACGGCCTCATATTCTGCACCTGCATAGGTAACGATGACTCTATTTTTCAAGTGATCCGTAACGCGATTAGCTTCTTCAAGAATTGTTTCCTTTTCGGCAATCAACAAAGCCGCACCAGATTCCATCTGAGCCAAATAATTTGATTTTACCAAATCCAATTGTTGGAAAATTGCCAACAATTGCACCAATGAAAATGCTAACGCCGTTCTGGGCGGATTTCCACCAGGCACAGTGATCACGTCGTAATTGTTTTCCAAACAGAATTGTTTCAATTCACCACCGGATGCAATACCAACAATAAGCGCTCCCCTAGCGTGAGCAGCACCCAGAGCATGCAAGGTCTCTTCCGTGTTTCCAGAATAAGACGATCCAATCACAAGCGTGTTCTCGCCAACAAATGCAGGAAGTTCATAATCCTGACAGGACAGAATTGGAACCGGACATTCATCTTGAAGCCATTGAGCAACGATTTTTCCTCCAATTCCGGAACCCCCCATTCCACATACAACCACATGATGTATTGGTCGACTTGTTGGTTGCAATTGAACCGAACGAGCAATGGTTAACGCTTCAGTAATATTTTCGGGAAATGCTGCGATTAACTTCTCCATAGATTTGAATAACTGCGGTAAATATACCAAATTCAACCGTGTACGGAAGAGACAAAAATTAGTTACTTCCAATACGAGAGAAAATTTCAGTCACACAAGCGCTATTTTGGTAACTTTGTAAAAAAATGCGATGAAAGCTAAAAAAGCCTCTGAAACCCTTGCTGTAACTACAAAAGTTATTCTCCCAAACGACACCAATACTCTGGGTAATCTTTTCGGTGGACAATTGATGGCTTGGATGGATATGATTGCAAGTGTTTCTGCACACCGACACAGCCGACGTGTTGTTGTAACTGCGAGTGTGAACAATGTAAGCTTTAATTCGCCGATCAATCATGCATCGATAGTAACACTTGAGGCCAAGGTCTCACGTGCTTTTAATTCATCTATGGAAGTGTTTGTGGATGTTTATGTAGAAGATAATGTCACCGGGAAACGCATTCGTTCGAATGAAGCCATTTTCACCTTTGTTGCTGTAGACCAAAATGGTGGTCCTATCCAGGTGCCTGAACTCATCCCTGAAACAGAAGAAGAGATCGAACGCTACACTGGAGCATTGAGAAGAAAACAATTGGCTTTAATCCTGGCAGGGAAATTAGATCCAACAAATGCCACTGAACTGAAAAAATTGTTCTTGGGAAACGCCTAAGTTTTAACTCAAACGCTTAGCAAGATCAGGAGAAATTTGGCTGGCATCCTGATCCGCCATACAACGAAAATGTTTCTTCGGACAAGATTGGTAACCAATCTTAGAGCAAGGCCTGCAGGTCAGGCCTTTGACTTCATGTATGCTGAACAAATCTTTGTTTTGCGGAAAATAGGGATACATACCAAAAGCTGGGACTGTATTTCCCCAAACGCTAACTATCGGCACCCCGAAACACGCAGCGATATGCATCAAACCTGTGTCTCCAGATAATAATGTTTTCGCCTGACTCAACACCCAAGCACTTTGTCGAAGCGATAATTTACCACACAGATCATAAACATATTTACCGGAAAGTCGATTCGTCAACGCTGTACTTCTATCCGTATCCATCGCGCCACCCAACAAGACAATGGGTGTTTCAATGGTAGCAAGCGAACTTTCCAATAAATCAATTGGCAATTGCTTGGTGGCAAATTGTGCTCCCATGGCAACAGCAAGAAAAGGTTGTGCTGCATTGAACGGCAGCTGTTCAGGCCTATCGGCTTGATTCAAGAAAAAATCTCCCGGTAACCCATCTGAAAAAACACCCAAGGGTTTCACTGCCTCGAAATAACGGTCGACGACATGCTGATCTGGCATTTTATCGATCTTGAACTTAGTCAGCAAGAACTTAGAAATATTCTTTTTTGGAAAGGAAGCAGACCGAACACCTAATTTGCGTTTCAAAGATAGTGTGCGCACATTGTTATGAAGATCCACCACGAAATCAAACTTTTCAGCTTGTAATTGAGCTATTACTTCATCAATAGAACGCTGGATGGTATGCACACGATCTATGTAAGGGTTATTTTCTAAAAGTCCTTCAAAACTCGATTTTGTTAGAAAATGAACCTCGACCTGCGCGAGCTGTTGTTTTATGCAGCGCACAACCGGAGTAGTGAGTATCACATCTCCTATCGAACTGAAACGAACCACCAAGATCTTCACGGGGGTAAAAGTACAAAAACAAAAAAGCCGATGATCACACCGGCTTTTCATTATCGTTTTTTACGACGGGAATTCTTAGTTCACTTGATGCTTTTCTTCTTCTTCTCAACTTCTTCCAATTTCTTGGATTGAGCAGCGATCTCTTCTTTTTTCTTTGCGATGTTGGATTCATTATCCTTGATCTGTTGCTCTTCTTCAGCAATGCGTTTTTTATAATCCTCGATGTCTTTTTTAGAACTTTCGATGTCGCTTTCCATTTCGGATTGCTGTTTTTCCATCTCTTTCAAGATCTTTGCCTCAGCACTGATCTCATCTTCGATGCTCTCCATTGCTGTTTTCGTTGCAAATTTCTTCGCACGTTCCTCGATCACTTTCCATTGAGCACTGTGCTCGCGGCTGTCCATATACGCACCACCCAAATCTACTGCAAAAGCAACGCGGATCTCCGAACCGTTTTCGATGATCTTTGCATATCCATCAAAATACTTATCCCCCATTGCTTTCATTGAAGTTTGCATGGCCATATATTCTCCTTTGCTATTGTCGTATTTACCGCCCCAATCCTTCATTTCACCTTTCAATGCCTTTTCAACTAACTCCTTTTTTGCATATGGTATGGTTACCACAACAGCCGGGTGACTTCCGTTATTGAATGTAACAGATTCGTTAGTTACCTTGATCTCCTGAGCAAAAGTCAAAGAGCTCAAAAACAGTGTAGCAATGATTATTAGTTGTTTCATAGTTTAAATTTTGGACTCACAAGTTACAAATTATCTGCCAGAATATAGATTAGCATTAACTTTATACCATGCAATTCGCTCAGATACCTGGTCAAGAAGAAATTAAAGCACACCTGCTTCAGGAAGTGAAACATGACAAAATTAGTCATGCACAACTCTTTTTGGGCAAGAACGGTTATGGGACTTTGCATCTGGCTTTGGCGTTTGTGCAGTATCTTTTCTGTACCAACAAACAAGAGACAGACAGCTGCGGACAATGTGTTTCCTGCAAACGCATGTCCGAAATGGAGCATCCGGATGTGCATTTTGCCTTTCCGGTTGTACAAGCCATTGCAAAAACATCCAATCATTTCTATAAAGACTGGCGTGCACAATTACATGAAAAGCCCTACTTCGATATATACGATTGGACGAAGCGCATTGATTCCAAGGAACGTAAACCCATTATTGGTACTGAAGAAAGTCTCGAGATCATAAAGAAACTGTCTCTAAAGTCTTATGAAGGTGGCTATAAGGTTATGTTGATCTGGATGGCAGAGGCAATGAATGCAGATTGTAGTAACAAGCTATTGAAGATCTTGGAAGAGCCGCCGGCAAAAACGTTGATCATCTTAGTTTCGGAATCGGCTGACAGAATGTTGACAACCATTCTTTCGCGCACACAGATCATTCGTGTTCCCGCACTGCATATGGATACTGTAGTTCGCTTTTGCGAGCAATACACGCCTTCCCGATCTCAAGCAGAAAGCATGGCAGCGCGCAGTGAAGGCAACCTGTTAGAAGCATTGAACTTGTTGGAAAACCGAGAAGAAGTAGACCTCAATCGGGAACTTTTTATTCAGTTAATGCGTGTATGTTTCAAGAAGGACGTAAATGCCATGCTGGACTGGACCGATGCTGTTTCAGGTTTATCCAAAGAAGGTCAAAAGTTGTTTATTCAATATGCGTTGCATATGGTCCGTCAAAGTTTGTTGAAGAATTATACGGATGACATGCTGACGCGGATCTCAGCAGAGGAAGCTGATTTTTTAAAGAATTTTTCGCGATTTATCACGAATAACAATGCGATGGATTTCATGAAGCTTTTCAACGACGCCCATTACCACCTCGATCGAAACGCATTTGCAAAGCTGCTTTTTACACAGCTTTGCTTTCAAGTCATGCGTTTCATTCACAAAGCCTGATTACTTCAGGATAATGAAGTTGAATTTCTTAGCCAATGCCTTTTGAACGGCATCAATCTGGTTCATTTTAGCCTCGTACGTTTTGTCCAAGTCATTCGCACGTTGATCAATCTCTGTTTTGTCAGCTTCTGACATTTCAGGATTGAACACTTTTTTCACGAAATCTGGCAGGTCTTTCTTCCCAATCTCACCCATGTATGTCGCGAAATCTCTTGCCGCCATGGTGAATGAGCTGTCTCCTTCATATGGCTGAATACTGTTCAATTTTGCAAGCGTTGCTTCTGCTTTTTGCACCAAAGTATCGCACAAAGACAAACATTTCTCTTCACCTTGATTTACATCCAAGGTACTAGCGTAAGTTTGATCCAATTCATTCAAAGCATCTACCACGAAGTCGTTGTATTTTGTAGGATCATCAAATGATTGACGCGAATCTTTCGGTCCACAGGACATCAAAAAAAGTGTCATTGCACTGACACAAACAAATAAAAGCTGTTTCATCGTTATTAGTTGTTAAAATTCCCTGCAATGTAGTTAATTCTTTGAAATAAGGCAGATTAGAGCAGAAGATTCTACATTTCCTTTATCACATTTAATTCACAATCGGCTGTTGTCAACCCATTCTTTTGGGCGTTTTGTGAAGCAATAAAATCCGTAATTTTAACGCAAATTAGAAAGACTATGGGATGTTCCTCGTGCAGTTCTGGAGGCGGTACGCCAAAAGGCTGTAAAAACAATGGAACCTGTAGTTCTGGTGGATGCAACAAACTTGGAGTTTTTGACTGGTTGGCAAACATGCAATTGCCCGGAGGTCAGGCTCCATATGATATACTTGAAATTCGCTTCAAGAACAGCCGAAAGGCTTTTTACAGAAATGCCAAAAACCTGTCTTTACAGGTTGGTGATGTAGTAGCAGTTGAAGCGAGCCCCGGATACGATATTGGGGTGGTATCGATTGTTGGCGAATTAGCCAGAATACAGGTGAAAAAGAAAGCGCCAAACCTAAAAGCGGGTGAGGTGAAAAAGATTTTGCGAATTGCAAATCAAGATGACATTAACAAATGGGTGGAGGCTCGTTCGTTGGAGTCTGAAGTGATGTACCAATCGCGCACCTTGGCGGTAAATCTTGGCTTGGAGATGAAGATATCGGATGTGGAATATCAAGGTGACCTTACAAAAGCAACCTTCTTTTACACTGCCGAAGGTCGAGTAGATTTCCGTCAGCTGATCAAGGATATGGCCGACAAATTCAAGATCCGCATTGAGATGCGACAGATTGGTTCGCGTCAGGAAGCACAGCGTCTAGGTGGAATAGGCTCTTGTGGTCGCGAACTGTGCTGTTCAACCTGGTTGACAGATTTCCGGTCTGTATCTACTTCCGCAGCGCGCTATCAGCAATTATCTCTTAATCCGCAAAAATTAGCGGGACAATGCGGTAAATTGAAGTGTTGTTTGAACTATGAATTGGATATGTACCTGGAATCCATCAAGAGTTTTCCCAAATCAGACACCAAGCTGTATACGGAAAAAGGAATGGCGTTCCATATCAAAACAGACGTTTTCAAACGCCAATTGTGGTACATGTACGACGGTGAAGCTGGAATTGGATCCGGGTTGATCGCTCTCTCTCCTGAGCGTGTTCGTGAGATCGAAAAAATGAACCAGAAAGGAAAAAAACCAGCCGATCTCAAAGATTTTGAAGAAACGATAATTCGTAAAGAACCAGACTACGACAACGTAGTAGGTCAGGATTCTTTGAACCGCTTTGACAGTGCTTTCAAATCGAAAAAACGCAAAAAGAAGAAGGGTAAAGGTCCTCGTGCTGAAGGGGAACAAACAGAACGCGTGCAAACGGCGGTTAGACCAGACAAACCGAAACCGGTTTCTAATGTGCCAAAAAGTCAAGCAAGTTCAGATGCCGCTAATAATGAGCAAAAACAAGGTGGTCAAAAACGACGAAACAATCGTCGCCGTCCGCCGCGTCAAAATAAAGGAGGAAATGAGAATACTGGTGCTTAGCATACTTTTGGCTTTGGCGTTAGGCGCTTGTAGTGAACAACCCGTTTACACCAAGTCTTACACGTTCAACAACAACGAATGGCCGCAACAAGTGAAGCCCGTTTTTGACGTAGAAATTCCGGATACAACGAATTTCTATACCATTACGATCATGTTGCGCACTACCACGGATTATGGATACAATAACCTGTGGTTCTTCCTGCATTCAAAAACACCAAAAGGACAAATTGGAAAAGAACCGATCGAGATCAAGATCGCACATCCGGATGGGTCCTGGATAGGTGAAAAATCAGGAACAGTTGTTGAAACCAAAGTACAGTTTGCGCACCGTAAATTCCCCCAAGCAGGAAAATATAGGTTTACGTTCGAACAGGGAATTACTGAAAAAGTGATCAAAGAAGTGATGGACATTTCCTACACCGTAACTAAAGACCCAATTGCAGAATAATGGAAATTAAAGTTATCAATCGTTCAACAAATGAATTGCCAGCCTACGCAACGTCATTGTCTGCAGGCATGGACATTCGTGCTAATTTGTCGGAATCGCTGATATTGCAACCACTTGAACGCAAACTGGTGCCAACGGGGTTATTCCTTGAAATTCCGGAAGGATTTGAGGTGCAGATTCGACCACGAAGTGGTTTGGCATTTAAACATGGGATCACGGTTTTGAATAGTCCCGGTACGATCGATGCAGATTATCGAGGTGAAGTGGGAGTGCTTTTAGTGAATCTGTCAAATGAACCTTTCGAGATCCAACACGGAGAGCGCATTGCTCAAATGGTGGTGGCCTCTTACACTCAAGCAGAATTAATAGAAACTACTGAGCTTTCAGCAACCGATCGCGGGTCGGGTGGTTTTGGAAGTACAGGCAAAAAATAACAGCACATGAAAGTTATCGTTCCAATGGCAGGTCGCGGAAGTCGTTTACGTCCACACACGTTGACGGTTCCTAAACCTTTGGTTCCGGTTGGTGGTAAACCGATCGTTCACCGATTAGTAGAGGATATCGCAGCAGTTTGCAGCGAACCTATCGACGAGATCGGTTTCGTAATTGGTGATTTCGGACCCGAGATCGAACAAGAACTGATCAAGGTAGCAGAAAAACTGGGGGCAAAAGGAAGTATTTTCTACCAAGACAAACCCCTTGGAACTGCACATGCCGTTTTGTGTGCTGAAAAATTGTTGACCGGCCCGGTTGTAGTGGCATTTGCTGACACCTTATTCCGCGCAAATTTCAAGATCGATGCAGATGCAGACGGTATTCTTTGGGTAAAACAAATCGAAGATCCAAGTGCCTTTGGTGTTATAAAGATGAATGAGGCCGGAGAGATCATCGACTTTGTAGAAAAACCGAAAGAATTCGTTTCAGACTTGGCGATGATCGGAATATACTACTTCAAAGAAGGCGAAGCTCTTGCAAAAGAATTGAACTATCTCGTGGAAAACGGTATCATTAAAAGTGGTGAATACCAACTTCCTGATGCTCTGCGAAGATTGACTGAAAAAGGCAAACGATTCAAGCCAGGTCAAGTGGATGAATGGTTGGACTGCGGGAATAAAGAAGTAACCGTTATCACCAATCAACGCGTGTTGGAATACGATCAGGAAAAGGGCCTTAATTTGGTTGATCCAAGTGCTAAAGTCCTGAATTCCGTGATTATCCCGCCTTGTTATATCGGAAAAGATGTGATCCTTGAAAATTCTGTTGTTGGTCCGCATGTTTCTCTAGGCAAAGGTTCCATGGTGACCAATTCCATTATCAAGAATAGTATCTTGCAGCAACATTCAATCATTGTGGATGCCAATTTGAAAGATTCCATGCTTGGTTCACACTCGAAGTACAAAGGCTTGGCAAGGGATTTGAGTTTAAGTGATTATTCCATCATCAGTTGATGCGTTTCATTTTCATAGCATTACTTGGGTTGGTGATCCTCACCGGCTGTAAACCAAGTCAAAAGGTAAGCGAATCGCGTACATTAACGGCTGCTGATTATCCGTATATCCGAACCTTTCACAGTGGTGTTCGATATAAGGTAAAAGGCCAGATAAAAGAGGCCATTCAGGCCTTTGACAGTTGTTTCCGGGCACGTCCAACAGACGATGCAGCTGCTTTTGGCTTAGCTCAATGTTATTTATTGATCAATGATCGGGCGAACGCGGCAACTTATACCGAAATCGCGGCCAAGCTGGATCCGAATAACATTTGGTACACGCAGGAACTTGCATACATGTATTACAATCAAGGCAAGTTCGAAGAAGCCGGAAAATGTTTCCAAAAAATGATTGCGAAAGAGCCAAAGAATATAGATTGGCTTTTTGGTTATGCCGACATTCAGCGGAGGTTAAACCAGCCCTTAGAAGCTGTTAAGACCTTGGATAAGATGGAGGACCAATTGGGTGTTATTCCGGATATTTCTATTCAGAAATACGAGCTTTACATGGCTGCCCGCCAAGACGATAAGGCGATCAAGGAATTGGAAGAAGCACGCAAGGTTTACCCGGATGACCTAAATTTGATAGGCACCCTTGTGGATCATTATTTCTCCCGAAGAGAGGTTGACAAAGCCCAAGCAATGCTCGTTGAGTTCGTTAAGAATGATCCTTCAAACGGAAGAGCCCATTTGGCTTTAGGCGATTTGTATCTGCGTCAGTATAACAAGGAAAAAGCCTATTACCATTTCGGAATGGCCTTTGACGGCGTTGGTGTAGACATTGACACCAAAATGCAATTACTGCTTTCTCTAATGGAACAACAACCAGTAATAGACGCGGAAGTATTTGGGTTGGCGCAAAAAATGATCGAAAAGCATCCGGAGGACGCAAAATCTTATTCCATTACTGGAGATCTCTTACTGCAAAATGGCAAGAAACAGGAAGCCTTAGATAATTACCGAGCAGCATTGAAACTGGATGATTCCAAATTTCCGATCTGGAACCAAGTCTTGTTGCTGGAATATGAATTACGTCGCTTTGATGATCTGTATACCGATGCAAGATCAGGTGCAGCACTGTTCCCAAATATGGCAAACGTACAATTGCTTTATACCATCGCTTGTGTCCAAGTTGGAAGGTATCAAGAGGCAATCGATGCTGCCGAAATCGGGAAAGATTTGGTAGTGAACGACCCTCAAACTGAAGCCGAGTTTTATGCGCAGAGCGGCGATGCCTATTTTAGATTGAATCAATTCAAAGAAGGTGAAAATCGCTACGAAAAAGCCTTGCAACTTGATCGAAACAATTTGCTTACCAAAAACAACTATTGTATGCGCATGGCCATTGCAAATTACAATTTAGCAAGGGCCCTAAATATGATCGAGGAAGTCAATCAATTGGCACCGAATCAAGCACCTTTCATTGACACTAAAGGAGTTGTTCTATTCATGTCTGGAGATTTCTCGGAGGCGAAGAAATGTTTTGAAAAAGCCAATGAATTGCAACCCAATGATAAAAATTACGTTGAACACCTAGGCGACGCTTATTTCAAATTGGGAGATGCCGTAAAAGCCATCGAAATGTGGAAAAAAGCACAGCAGTTGGGATCAAAAAACAAGTCACTTGACAAGAAAATTCAAACCAAATCCTATGTGGCACCGGTATATTAAACATATCGTTTTATTCCTTTTTCTTGCCGGAATCACACAATCTTGTACAAATCGCAAGCTTACAGACGATGTGAAACCTGAACGCTTACCGAAAGTGAAAGAGAAGCAATTGATTGCAGCTCTGGATAGTATTTCCGGATTGCGTCCAGAAACTTTTTATACCAAGATCAAGTGTAATTTCTCAGATACAAATCGTACTGTCAACTTTAAAGCATCCATTCGTTTAATTAAGGATAGTGTGGTGAATACTTTAATCACTTACGCTGCAATTCCTGTAGTTGGGGCACTTGTAAGACCCGACTCAATAATTGTGTCGAATAAGCGTGAGAATTGTTTTGTAAGAACCGATCTAACTTACATTCGTGAATCATTCGGTGTTGACTTTAATTACACGAACATCGAAGAACTACTGTTGGGCTTACCCATTGGATTTGACACAAGTCAGCGCTATTTTCAGATCAATGACCCTTTTCACTACATTCTCTCTAGCAAACGTAAACGAGACATTAAAAGAGAGTTAAAAGGAACGCGAGCAGAACGCGAACGGGATCGATTGGTGAATCGTCGAGAGAATCAAGAAGAAGAACCTGTCATCTTGCAATATTACGTTAGTAAAGATCTTCGTTCAATCGATCGAATTGATATCAATTCTCCGGAAGATACCGCTCGAATAAGCATCGAATACATTAGTCGGGACTCTGTGGAAAACTACCTTACTCCGAACGAAGTTCACATTGAAATTGTAACCCCGAGAAATCATATCGTTTTGGATATGGATTACGATAAAACCGAGGTTAATAAACCTCAGGAGATTGTTTTTGTAATACCGGAAGAGTATGTTGAGTGTGGCTCTAAAGAATAAATTGGTACTTGTACTTTTGTTATTTGTGTCGAACTTGCTTTTCGCACAAAAGAAAAGTGACCAGCTTCAAGCGGAACAAGCGCGCTTGGAAAACAAACTGAATACCACTAAAGGTTTGTTGGAAAAAGTAAAGAAAGGAACGCAGCTTTCTATGAACGAATTGAAGTTGATCGAGAATCAAGTGCGCGATCGCGAACAGTTGGTGCAAAATGTTGACAATCAAATTCGCGGTGCAGAATTAACCATCTCATCCAAATCGAACCAAGTAAAACAGCTTCAGGAAAAACTGGTTCGTATGAAAGCACAATATCGTGCGATGTTGCTTTACGCTTACAAGCATCGGAGTAAACACGGCAAAATGATGTATATCTTTTCTGCCTCAAACTATTTCGAAGCTGTAAAGCGCACCAATTATTTGAAGCGGATTGCAGAAATCCAGAACAAACAGTTTAAGATCATCCTTCAAAGCCAAAAATCCATTCACAAAGAGATCAATTCTATCCAAGAACAGAAAACCCGTCAACTTTCGCTGCTTGAAACAAAGATCGCTGAAAAGGAGCGCATTCTGAAGGACAAGCAAGAAAAGGAAAAAGCATTGGCTAAATTGAAAAAAGACGAGAACAAGTTACGCGCTGAACTGCAAACGGCAGAGAAGAAAAAAGCCGAGTTAAAACGTCGAATCAAACAGGCCATTGACAAGGAAATCGCGGAAGCAGAAGCAAAAGCCAAAAAAGATCAGAAAAAAGCAGAAGCACAAAAATCGGCATCCACTTCAAAAAAAGCGGAATCAAAAAGCACTTCATCTGAAACAAAAACTGCAGAGAAAAAACCTGTGGTTGTAACTGAAACTAAAGAAAGTGCCGCTTTGGGCAAAAGTTTCGAATCGAATCGTGGCAAATTACCTTGGCCGGTGCTCAAAGGAACTATTGTTGAAGGATACGGTAAAAACCCACATCCTACCCTGGCGAACGTTTACACCAATAATAACGGAATCGACATAGGAGCTCCAAAAGGTGCGCAAGTGCGTTCGGTATTTGAAGGCGAAGTAACCAGTGTACTGAACATTCCGGGAGCAGGAAAGGTTGTCATCATCAAGCATGGAAATTACCGTACGGTTTATTCTAACCTGCAAGAGGTCTTTGTTGCGGTTGGTGCAAAAGTCACCACAAAACAAGCTATTGGTTCGCTTTTACCGGATGATGGTGGCGGTTTGTCCACTGCGCATTTTGAGATCCATCAAGTAGTCGAAGGCAGTGTTCAGCGCATGAACCCTACTTTGTGGTTGGCTCAGTAATATTTATTAAGCAAAAGCCCGAAGAAGTAGTATTCTTCGGGCTTTTTATTTCGAGCTAGTTGCTTATTTCTTTACTACCGTTTTGCAGACAATTCCGCTAGCCGTGTAGATTCGTAACAGATATATTCCCGGTTTCGTGCCATTCAACGAAAACCCGGTTTGCGCATCTTGTGGTGAGCAACTTATAAGTACCTTTCCTGACACGTCCACCAACTCTACCAACTGCATATCTAAGGCAGTCTGAATACTCAGCCAATCAGCAGCAGGATTTGGGAAAACATTGACAGCGTCTGAACTAATTTCTTCAATGCCAAGCGCAGTGTTCACATTGTAGGTGGTATTGGTTACAATCGCATCATTCCAGTCGAAATAGATATGTGCTGTATTGAAGATCTCTGTCCCCAATCCATTTGTGGCTTGTTCGCGAATGCGATAAACCAAATGCCCATGACTTTCAGGTTCGTTTGCACTTGAATCAGGCAACCAAATCTGCGGATAATCAAAACGCAACACGCCATTTCCTAAGTTAATTACCTGCATGGGATGGCTTGTTTCCAATAATTCAAACGAAGTCCAATCCAGGTTTGCGCTCAAGGTGTCGAGAATATAAACGTTTTGCGCAGGTGCAGTTCCTGTGTTTTGGAAACGAATTACATAGGTAAGTGTTTCCGTAGTTGCCGGATTGATGTTTTCCTCCAAATCTACTGTTTTGTCATTCGGATCGTAGCTGCTTCCAACCAATTGAAGTAAGTTCCCGGCATTATTAGTTGTATTACAATCTGTAGTGTTATTGGTTGCCGTGATTGTTGAAGTGAAGTAATGTGCCGTGCCGCTTGGTAAACCAATAGGACATGTAAAATAGATTATATCCGTATAAGAATAACCTGCGTAAGCATTCGTTAAATTCCAGGTTATGGTGTTTCCAGAAATCGAGTAGCCCGCTAAGTTTATGGAAGATGTTACTGGTGTAACACCTGATGGGAAGGTCATGGTTACGGTGTACGTGCTAGCAGTTGCAGGACCGTGATTTCCGATATTCAATTTAATGTAATTTGTTTGACCCTGATAATAACCAATCCACGGAGTAACGGTTGTCCACAAATCAGCACATGTGGTTCCAGAACCGCAGTTAAGAGAATACATCCCCGGGGTTGAGGTTTGGTTATTAGACGTTAATAAGGTTAACAAGCCTGTAGTATTCCCATAGCCATGTTGCTGCAGCCAATAACTATTGATTTGTGCATAGAGATAGGTGTTTGGGAAAGAATTGGAACAATATTCAGCATATCCTGATGAATCGGTATATACTGTTGCAATGGTATTAATCGAGGACGTCATGAATTGTACCGGAGCACCAATAACGGGCAACTCACCCGCGTCAAAAACGTGGTTATTGTTTGCATCACAAAACACATAAACAGAGGCACAGGCTGAGTTATTACAAGGATTTCCATTGTCGCAATCAATTGGAATATTGCTATAGTTTGGAGTTGAACAGTTCCCGGTGAGAACAGTAGTTGGGCCCATCATGTAATTGTAGCCATTTAATGACATCCAATTTTGATTAATTGTAATAATAGCCGGAGTTCCCACAGATTGAGTAAAGCCTGCACTGTAATAACCATTCATATCCGTGTAGGTAGTTATCGTTTGGCCGGGAACTGAGATTACCACAGGGGCATTCATGATTGGTGTGTCAATGGCAGAATAGAGCCCATTTGAATCCACGTCACAAAAAACAAGTCCGGCAACACAGCTTTGGTTCACAGCAATGCTGTCACATGTTAATCCGAATGCAATAGTTGTTGCCCCGCCATTTGGACCAACATTTACCCATGAACCTGAATTTGATGTTACGATGAACCCATTGTTAGTTAACCAAGTAGGATTAATACTTACGTTGTACGATCCCGCATAGGTGTTATTGAATATCGCCATTCCATTACTCGTATTGGCAGTGTACGTGTATGTGCTATTGGAAAGTATTAACGGCACCCCATTGGTAATTGTAGAATCGGCTGTTCCGTCATTGTCACAATCCAGGGATGCAATTATATAAATCGGCGTGTTGCAGATAACATCATTGTAAGTGATGGAATCAATCACTGTTGTATTGTTTTGTAGGTTGACAACTGTAACGTGAACTGTATGTGACCCACTTCCTGCGTATGCATGCTGCAAAGGGGGCGTGAAATTAATTGCTGAACCAGGAGAGCCTCCGGATACAACCCCGTTGTGGGTGGTACTGGTTCCATCACCCCAAGCAATATAAACTCCTAGTTGAGAACTGGTAAAATTTGTCCCCATCAATTGGAAATTAACATCTGCAGTACTATCAGCGCTTAATGCACTGATTGAAAGTGTAAGCACGGTATCACATGATGTGTAAACTTGTTGGTCTGCTTGTAATGAGGTGAGCACAAACCCTTGTCCCCAAGAAGCACCTGTTGTGAGCAGTGCCACCAACAGTAAAAATGATTTGATTCGATTTTTCATTGAGAAGTAATAATAGATTTAACCAAGAGACATGCATTTTTACAAAATGGTTGCCTTTTAATTCTATTTATTTCCAATTATTCCCTGTTTACCAATAAGATACGATTGTTTTTTCTTATATTGTACTGAATAACTTACTACTATGGCTTTAGAAACAATCGTTCAAAAAGCACTTTCCGGCTCAGCCGAGCAAGGATGGGCTGTATTTCACTACAACCGAAAATATGCCCTATTGCAACTGTTTTACAGAATCCTGTACTTGCTTTTTTCTTCCGCAATGACAGTTTTATTTGTTTTGGCATTTTTGAAAAGAGACAAATATGAATTTGTTGCATTTGCCATAATAACAGGGCTCATTTCTATTACCCTTTTGATAGGGATCTTCTTGCTTGTACGTGAAATTTTATCATCAAAACAAAGTATGATCGTACTCACTATGGATTTGTTGGTCAAGCATCATAAACATCGTTCAGACCAATATTTGTATAGTAATATAACCGATTTGATTGCCACAAATCTTCATTTAAGTAATTTTCCTGCTATCGCCCGCAGGGGTAATCAATACATTGATTTTCGGGATAAAAATACCGGTGTACGGATCAATCTTACCAAAAACAGCTATTTTGGTGAACCAGGAGAGATCTATTCTTTGCTTAAGAACAGAATTGAGGTAATGCACACTGATTACGTAACAAATTTTCACCCCTAACAAAAAACAAAGTTCCAGATGATCATTTTTTCCATTGTAATTGCAGGTTTGCTGATAATAGCTTTTCTGAAATTTCGAAACTCTTCCATTTTCTCGATGGAAATTGGGGGAACTTCCTCACTGAATGCTTCAAACGACACTTTTAACGTTGAACTGAAAAGTCTTGCAGAAAAAATGGGTTTAAACTATGAAGACGCGTCTATAAAAACCTCTGAAAAAATGCTATTGAACACCGGAAGTAGACTTTTTGGGAATTATAAGAACGTGTCTATGGAAATCATTATGGGCGGGTATGCAAAACAATCGGCCAACACCCCCCTGACATCCTCCTTTTCTTACGAATACAAAATCACCAAAGAGTTTAGGTTTGAAGTCGCCAATCCTAAAAATCATTTTTTCGAACTAACTCCAAAAAATAAGAACATTGTTTCGCGTGATACCGGTGTTTTTTCGTTCGATTCACAATTCAGTTATGTTGGCGACATGAATCTTCCAGAATCTTTTTTAAACTATGTCGCTCAATTGGGATGGATGAATCTTAAATTGAAAAATAACCAATTAACATTTACAGATTCATTCTTCGAAGATACGATGGCCAGCAAGGGAGCGCATGCGGCACTTGATGCCATAAATCCAGTTTGGAAATGCACCTCCAGAAACTTTACTATTGACAGCGCACAAGTAATATCATTTATTGATGCGTTGATCGAGTTAATAAATCAATTGGAGATTCACGAATAAAACACGTGCCTTGACTTTAAAGGGCTTTTATCGTCTCAACAAATACCTCAACAGGTTGTGCACCTGAGATCGCATACTTTCTGTTGAACACAAAAAAAGGAACGCCCCTTACGCCAATTGTTTGTGCTTCTTGAATATCCGATCGTATCGCTGCATCGAAGGAATCGGATTGGATCGCATCGCGGATGTCTAAAGGATTCAAACCAACCTGAACCCCCAAGCGCATCAACGTATTATCTTCATTCAGATCTTCTCCTTCGGTAAAGTAGGCAAGAAATAATCTTTCTTCGATCTGATCGTCGAGACCTTTTTGCTTCGCCAATTG
>JACCEA011618024.1_pt1 | contig 60023 bp, 56 predicted proteins | sample 7449851 | NCBI WGS metagenome assembly JACCEA01 (sample SAMN15323453, study PRJNA562643) | freshwater metagenome | isolation source: river surface water | place: USA:Blue River Watershed | collected 2017-08-18 | reverse complement strand
CTTCCAATTGATCGATGTGCTAAATTTTTTAAACAATGGCTAAAGAAGTTAGTAAAGTAGTTAAACTACAAGTTAAGGGAGGTGCTGCGAACCCGTCGCCACCGGTTGGACCTGCTTTGGGAGCTGCTGGGGTTAACATCATGGAGTTCTGTAAGCAGTTCAATGCTAGAACACAAGATAAACCTGGCAAAATATGTCCAGTACAAATTACTGTATATAAAGACAAGTCTTTTGACTTTGTTGTAAAAACTCCACCTGCTGCAGTTCAATTAATGGATGCTGCAAAATTAAAGTCTGGTTCAGGAGAGCCTAATCGTAAAAAAGTAGCAAGTGTTACTTGGGATGTGATTAAGGCAATTGCTGAAGATAAAATGGCAGATTTAAATGCATTCACAATCGAGTCTGCAATGAGTATGATTGCTGGAACAGCTAGATCTATGGGTATAACTGTAACTGGAGATTCTCCTCTAAAATAAGAGATAGGTATGGCAAAATTGACAAAAAAGCAAAAGGAAGCTGCTGCAAAAATTGAAAAGAATAAATTATATTCTTTAAAAGATGCGTCAGTATTAATCAAACAAATTGCTTCAGCAAAGTTTGATGAATCAGTTGATATCTCTGTTAGACTTGGAGTAGACCCAAGAAAAGCAAATCAAATGGTAAGAGGTGTGGTTGCATTACCTCATGGTACAGGTAAAGATGTAAGAGTTTTAGCTCTTGTTACTCCAGATAAAGAAGCGGAAGCTAAAGCAGCAGGTGCAGACCACGTTGGTTTAGATGACTACCTTCAAAAAATCAAAGATGGTTGGACAGATATTGATGTAATCATCACTATGCCAGCTGTTATGGGTAAATTAGGTCCATTAGGACGTGTTTTAGGACCAAGAGGTTTAATGCCAAACCCTAAAACAGGTACTGTAACTATGGATGTTGCTAAAGCTATCCAAGAAGTTAAGGCTGGTAAAATTGACTTTAAAGTTGATAAAACTGGTATCGTTCATGCAGGAATAGGAAGAGTGTCTTTTGATGCTGATAAAATCTATGACAACGCACACGAAATTGTTCAAACATTAATCAAATTAAAACCAACTGCGGCGAAAGGTACTTACATTAAGTCTATTCACTTAACAAGTACAATGAGTCCTGCTATCGCTTTAGATCCTAAAGCAGTATAATTGGTAGTTAAATATATTTAGTATGACTAGAGAAGAAAAATCAATTGCTATTGAAAATTTGACTGCACAGTTAGCAGATGTGAACGTTGTGTATTTAGCAGACGTATCTGGACTTGATGCAGGAACTACTTCAGACTTAAGAAGAGCTTGTTTTAAAGCAGGAATCAAATTAGAAGTTGTAAAAAATACTTTATTAGCGAAAGCTATGGAGGTTTCTGCAAACGACTATGGGGATTTATCATCAACTTTAAAAGGAAATACTTCTATAATGATTGCAGAAACAGCTAATGGACCTGCTAAAATCATTAAAGAATTCCGTAAAAAAGGTAAAAAACCTGTTTTAAAAGGAGCATATATTAATCAAGAGATTTACATTGGTGACGAATTATTAGACAGCTTAGTAGCTATCAAGTCTAGAGAAGAAGTTATCGGTGAAATCATCGGATTATTACAATCTCCAGCTAAACGTATTATTTCAGCTTTATTAAACAACGCTGAAACTAAAGGTGAAGCTGCAGAATAACAAAACAAAACGCACTTAATAAATTACATATTTTAAACACATTAAAGATAGAAAAAATGGCAGATTTAAAAAATTTCGCAGAACAATTAGTTAACTTAACAGTTAAAGAAGTTAACGAATTAGCAACAATATTAAAAGACGAGTATGGTATCGAACCAGCTGCTGCAGCTGTAGTAGTTGCTGCTGGTGGTGGTGATGCAGGTGGAGCTGCTGAACAAACTGAGTTCACAGTAGTATTAAAAGAGGCTGGAGCTTCTAAATTAGGAGTTGTTAAAGCGGTTAAAGAATTAACTGGTTTAGGTCTTAAAGAAGCAAAAGATTTAGTAGATGCTGCTCCAACAAATGTTAAAGAAGGAGTTTCTAAAGATGAGGCTGAAGGTCTTAAGAAAGCTTTAGAAGAAGCAGGAGCTGTTGTTGAGTTAAAATAATCTCACCCAGTTTATAATACAGGTTTAGGTCTTGGAAGTCATTTCCAACGACCTAAACCATTTTTCGTATAATAAAATTTTAAAAGTTTTTACTTTTAATTACTATGCGAAAAATGTTTTTTTTAATCAATACGAAGAAAAAAAATAAATTTTATATTTATTTTTAAAGATGTATTGGTTGTAAAAAAAAAGTATAAATTATTTTAAATGTTGTGTAATACACAAAGAATTACTTTTTTTTAATCAAAATATTGTCCATTGATGATTGCTAATCAAACAGAAAGAATCAATTTTGCCTCGACAAAAAACATTCCGAATTATCCAGATTTCCTAGATATTCAGGTAAAGTCTTTTCAAGATTTTTTTCAATTAGAAACTAAATCTGATGAAAGAGGTAACGAAGGTCTTTATAATACCTTCATGGAAAATTTTCCAATAACTGATACTAGAAATCAGTTCGTACTTGAATTTCTAGATTATTTTATTGACCCACCAAGATATACTATCGAAGAATGTATCGATAGAGGTTTAACTTACAGTGTGCCTCTAAAAGCGCGTTTAAAGTTATATTGTACAGATCCTGAGCACGAGGATTTCGAAACTATCGTGCAAGATGTTTATTTAGGAACAATTCCTTACATGGCACCAAGTGGTACTTTCGTTATCAATGGAGCTGAACGTGTGGTTGTTTCTCAATTACATAGATCACCAGGGGTTTTCTTTGGTCAATCTTTCCACGCAAATGGAACTAAATTATATTCTGCCAGAGTAATTCCTTTTAAAGGTTCTTGGATAGAATTTGCAACTGATATCAATAATGTAATGTACGCATATATTGATAGAAAGAAAAAATTACCAGTAACTACACTTTTCCGTGCAATCGGTTTCGAAAGAGATAAGGATATCCTTGAAATCTTTGACCTTGCTGAAGAAATTAAAGTGTCTAAAACTGGAATTAAAAAATACATCGGTAGAAGACTTGCTGCACGTGTACTTAACACTTGGCATGAAGATTTCGTAGATGAAGATACTGGAGAAGTAGTTTCTATCGAACGTAATGAAATTATTTTAGACCGTGATACAATCTTAGACAAAGATAATGTTGAAGAAATTATCGAAGCGGATGTAAAAGTAATTTTATTACACAAAGAGGATAGCAATCAAGCTGATTTTGCTATTATCCACAATACATTGCAAAAAGACCCTACTAACTCTGAAAAAGAAGCAGTAGAACATATATACAGACAATTACGTAATGCTGAACCGCCAGATGAAGAAACGGCTCGTGGTATTATAGACAAATTATTCTTCTCTGATCAACGTTACAACTTAGGTGATGTAGGTCGTTACAGAATGAATAAAAAGTTAGGCTTAGATATCCCAATGGATAAACAAGTTTTAACTAAAGAAGATATCATTACAATTGTTAAGTACTTAATTGAATTAATTAATTCAAAAGCAGAGATTGATGATATTGACCACTTATCTAACCGTCGTGTTAGAACCGTTGGTGAACAATTATCAGCTCAGTTTGGTGTTGGTTTAGCTCGTATGGCGCGTACTATTCGTGAAAGAATGAATGTTCGTGATAACGAAGTCTTTACTCCTATCGATTTGATTAACGCTAAAACGTTATCATCTGTAATTAATTCATTCTTTGGTACAAACCAGTTATCTCAGTTCATGGACCAAACGAATCCATTAGCAGAGATTACTCACAAACGTCGTTTATCTGCACTTGGACCTGGAGGTTTATCTAGAGAAAGAGCTGGTTTCGAGGTTCGTGACGTTCACTATACGCACTACGGACGTTTATGTCCTATTGAAACTCCTGAGGGACCAAACATTGGTTTGATTTCTTCACTTGGAGTATATGCAAAAGTAAACGGAATGGGATTCATCGAAACACCTTACCGTAAGGTAACTGATGGTGTAGTTGATTTAAATTCGACTCCAGTTTATTTAAGTGCAGAAGAAGAAGAAGGAAAAATGATTGCGCAAGCAAACATTGAAATGGATGAAAATGGTAAAATTACTGCTGATAATGTAATTGCTCGTGAAGAGGGAGATTTCCCAGTTGTTTCACCAACTGCAGTGCATTATACAGACGTTGCGCCAAATCAAATTGCTTCTATTTCGGCTTCATTAATTCCATTCTTAGAGCATGATGATGCGAACCGTGCGTTGATGGGATCAAACATGATGCGTCAGGCGGTACCTTTATTAAGACCAGAAGCTCCAATTGTAGGAACTGGTTTAGAAAGACAAGTTGCGTCTGATTCTCGTGTACTTATTAATGCAGAAGGTTCTGGAGTAGTAACTTATGTTGATGCTGATAAAGTAACAATTAAGTACGACAGAACGGAAGAGCAAAGAATGGTAAGTTTTGAAGAAGATGAAAAAACTTATAACTTAATTAAATTCAGAAAAACGAATCAAAGTACCACTATCAACTTAAAACCTATCGTAAGAAAAGGAACTAGAGTAGAAAAAGGACAAGTACTTTGTGAAGGTTATGCAACGCAAAATGGAGAATTAGCTTTGGGTAGAAACTTACAAGTTGCCTTCATGCCATGGAAAGGATATAACTTCGAGGATGCGATTGTTATTTCTGAAAAAGTAGTTAGAGATGATATTTTCACCTCTATCCACGTTGATGATTATTCATTAGAAGTTAGAGATACGAAATTAGGTAACGAAGAGTTAACTAACGATATCCCTAACGTTTCTGAAGAAGCAACGAAAGATTTAGATGAAAATGGAATGATTAGAATTGGTGCAGAGGTTAAACCTGGCGATATTCTTATCGGTAAGATTACTCCAAAAGGAGAATCAGATCCAACTCCAGAAGAAAAATTATTACGTGCTATCTTTGGTGATAAAGCAGGTGATGTAAAAGATGCTTCATTAAAAGCTTCTCCATCATTACACGGTGTAGTTTTAGACAAAAAATTATTTGCTAAAGCGGTTAAAGATAAACGCAAACGTTCTAAAGATAAAGAAGATTTAGACAAACTTGAAATGGAATTCGAAGTAAGATTCGTTGAACTAAAAGACAAGTTAATCGATAAGTTATTCTTAATCGTAGACGGAAAAACATCTCAAGGTGTAATTAATGATTTAGGTGAAGAAGTATTGCCAAAAGGTAAAAAATTCACTAAAAAAATGTTACAATCTGTTGACGATTTTGCTCACTTAACTAAAGGACAATGGACAACAGACGAACATACAAATTCATTAATTAACGACTTAGTACACAACTATAAAATCAAATTAAACGATTTACAAGGTGTATTAAGAAGAGAGAAATTTACTATTTCTGTTGGAGATGAATTACCAGCTGGAATTTTAAAATTAGCTAAAGTATATATCGCTAAGAAACGTAAGCTAAAAGTAGGGGATAAAATGGCAGGACGTCACGGTAACAAAGGTATTGTTGCTAAAATCGTTCGTCATGAAGATATGCCATTCTTAGAAGACGGAACGCCAGTAGATATCGTATTAAATCCATTAGGAGTACCTTCTCGTATGAACATTGGACAGATTTATGAAACTGTATTAGGATGGGCTGGTTTAAAAACTGGTAAAAAGTTTGCCACTCCTATCTTTGATGGTGCTTCATTAGATCAAATTAATGGTTATACTGACGAAGCTGGAATTCCAAGATTCGGTCATACTTACTTATACGACGGTGGAACAGGTGAACGTTTCCATCAACCAGCAACTGTGGGTGTAATTTACATGCTTAAGTTAGGACATATGGTTGATGATAAAATGCACGCTCGTTCAATCGGACCATACTCATTAATTACGCAACAACCTTTAGGAGGTAAAGCGCAATTTGGAGGGCAACGTTTTGGAGAGATGGAGGTTTGGGCACTTGAAGCATACGGTGCATCAAGTACTTTAAGAGAAATCTTGACAGTTAAATCAGATGACGTAAATGGTAGAGCCAAAACTTACGAAGCAATCGTAAAAGGTGAAACTATGCCAGAACCAGGATTACCAGAATCATTCAATGTATTAATGCATGAATTAAAAGGTCTTGGTTTAGATATCAGATTAGAAGAATAAAAAATAGTAAATAGTTACAGTCGCAGTTCTCGGTGTTTAGCCAAAAACTGTGACTGTAAACTGATTACTCACAATAGAGTTTTTAAGGATTTATACCCGTAAACCGTTCCGATTTTTTATAGCAATATAACTAGCACTTCAAATTAAAATGAAGTTTAGAGAAGTAAGCCGAGGTAGCGTTAAAGTCTTAAGTTTTCTTTTGACCGAAACAAGATTCAATTTTAAATTGCAGATAAATCAATAGTAAAAACTATGATGAATAATAGAAATAATAAAGACAAAGGTACTGGAGTTAAAAGATTTAACAGAATAACTATTGGTTTGGCTTCGCCAGAATCAATGTTAAGTGAATCTAGAGGTGAGGTTTTAAAACCAGAAACTATCAACTACCGTACACACAAACCAGAAAGAGATGGGCTTTTCTGTGAACGAATTTTCGGACCAGTTAAAGATTTCGAATGTGCTTGTGGAAAATATAAAAGAATTCGCTACAAAGGAATCGTTTGTGACCGATGTGGAGTTGAAGTTACTGAGAAAAAAGTACGTAGAGACAGAGTAGGACACATCAACCTTGTTGTGCCAATTGCTCACATCTGGTATTTCCGTTCTCTTCCTAACAAAATTGGTTACGTTTTAGGATTACCTTCTAAGAAATTAGACATGATTATCTACTACGAAAGATATGTAGTGATTCAAGCAGGTATTGCTAAAGGTCCAGAAGGGGAAACTTTAAATAGACTAGACTTCTTAACAGAGGAAGAATATTTAAATATTGTGGATACCTTACCAATGGAAAACCAATATTTAGATGATTCAGATCCTAATAAATTCATCGCCAAAATGGGTGCAGAATGTATTATGGATTTATTAGCACGTACAGATTTAGATGCTTTATCTTATGATTTACGTCATAAAGCTAATAATGAAACTTCTAAACAAAGAAAAACAGAAGCATTAAAAAGATTGAATGTTGTTGAATCTTTCCGTGAGTCTAACAAAAACAGAGAAAACCGTCCAGAATGGATGATTTTAAAAGTAATTCCAGTTATTCCACCAGAATTACGTCCGTTAGTGCCACTTGATGGAGGTCGTTTCGCAACTTCAGATTTAAATGATTTATACAGAAGAGTAATCATCCGTAACAATCGTTTAAAAAGATTAGTGGAAATTAAAGCTCCGGAAGTAATTTTACGTAATGAAAAACGTATGTTACAAGAAGCGGTAGATTCATTATTCGATAACACAAGAAAAGCTTCTGCAGTTAAAACAGAATCAAACAGACCATTAAAATCTTTATCAGATTCATTAAAAGGTAAACAAGGTCGTTTCCGTCAAAACTTATTAGGAAAACGTGTTGATTATTCTGCGCGTTCAGTAATTGTTGTTGGACCAGAAATGAAATTGTACGAATGTGGTCTTCCAAAAGATATGGCTGCTGAATTATACAAACCATTCGTTATTCGTAAATTAATCGAAAGAGGAATTGTTAAAACAGTGAAGTCGGCTAAGAAAATTATCGACAAAAAAGAACCAGTAGTATGGGATATCTTAGAAAATGTTATCAAAGGACATCCAGTATTACTTAACCGTGCTCCTACTCTTCACCGTTTAGGTATCCAGGCTTTCCAACCAAAGTTAATTGAAGGAAAAGCTATCCAGTTACACCCATTAGTATGTACGGCTTTCAACGCCGATTTCGATGGTGACCAGATGGCGGTTCACTTACCTTTAGGACCAGAAGCAATTTTGGAAGCACAATTATTAATGTTAGCGTCTCACAATATCTTGAATCCTGCGAATGGTGCACCAATTACGGTACCTTCTCAAGACATGGTATTAGGTCTTTACTATATGACCAAAGAGCGTTTAACTACTCCAGAAATGACAATTTTAGGAGAAGGATTAACTTTCTATTCTGCGGAAGAAGTAAACATTGCTTTGAACGAAGGAAGATTAGAATTAAATGCTAGAGTGAAAATTAGAGCAAAAGATTTTAATGAAAACGGAGAGTTAGTTTATCAAATTATTCAAACTACAGCGGGTAGAGTATTATTCAACGAAGTAGTACCTGAAGCTGCAGGATATATTAATGAAGTTTTAACTAAAAAATCTTTAAGAGATATTATTGGTAAAATTTTAGCAGTAACTGATGTACCTACAACTGCAGCTTTCTTAGATGATATGAAAGATATGGGTTACAAATTCGCTTTCAAAGGTGGATTGTCATTCAGTTTAGGTGATATTAGAATTCCAGAACAAAAAACGCAATTAATTGCTGACGCGAGAGAACAAGTGGACGGTATTTCTATGAACTATAACATGGGATTGATCACGAACAACGAGCGTTACAATCAGGTAATTGATATTTGGACTTCTGCCAATGCACAATTAACAGAATTAGCCATGAAAAATATCCGTGAAGACCAACAAGGTTTCAACTCGGTATATATGATGCTTGACTCTGGGGCAAGGGGTTCTAAAGAACAAATTCGTCAGTTAACTGGTATGCGTGGATTAATGGCTAAGCCGAAAAAATCAACTGCAGGTGGTGGTGAAATTATTGAAAACCCGATTCTTTCTAACTTTAAGGAAGGTTTATCGATTTTAGAATACTTCATTTCTACTCACGGTGCGCGTAAAGGATTAGCGGATACGGCTCTTAAAACTGCCGATGCAGGATATTTAACTCGTAGATTACATGATGTATCTCAAGATGTTATTATCAATTCTGTAGACTGTGGTACATTAAGAGGTGTAGAAGTTTCTGCATTAAAGAAAAACGAAGAAATTGTTGAAACATTAGGAGAAAGAATTTTAGGACGTGTGGCATTACAAGATGTTATCAATCCATTCAACTCTGAAGTTTTAGTTCACGCTGGAGAACATATTACAGAAGCAATTGTTAAAGCTATTGACGCTTCACCAATTGAAAAAGTAGAGGTTCGTTCACCATTAACTTGTGAAGCTAAAAAAGGAATCTGTACAAAATGTTACGGAAGAAACTTAGCAACTGGTAAAATGGCACAAAGAGGTGAAGCTGTCGGTGTAATTGCTGCACAGTCAATTGGAGAGCCAGGTACACAGTTAACACTTCGTACGTTCCACGTTGGAGGGGTTGCCGGAGGTATTTCTGAAGAAGCTGGTATTTCTGCACGTTTTGCTGGAAAATTAGAAATCGAAGATTTAAAAACAGTTAAAGGAGAAGATGCTGATGGTAATGCTGTTGATATCGTTATTTCTCGTTCTACGGAATTAAAATTAGTAGATGTTAATACTGGTATTTTATTAAGTACACACAATATTCCTTACGGTTCTACAATTAACGTGAAAGACGGGGATGTAGTAGAAAAAGGAGCAACAATCTGTAAGTGGGATCCTTATAATGGTGTAATTGTATCTGAATTTACAGGTAAAATTGCTTATGAAGATTTAGAACAAGGTCAATCATTCATGGTTGAAATTGATGAGCAAACAGGTTTCCAAGAGAAAGTAATTTCTGAAGGACGTAACAAAAAATTAATCCCAACGTTACATATTTATGGTAAAGACGGAGAATTAATTAGATCATACAATTTACCAGTAGGTTCACACCTTATGGTAGATGATGGTGAGAAAATTAAAGCAGGTAAAATTCTTGTGAAAATTCCTCGTCGTTCATCTAAAGCAAGTGATATTACTGGAGGTTTACCAAGAATTACAGAGTTATTAGAAGCTCGTAATCCTTCAAACCCTGCGGTTGTTACTGAAATTGATGGTGTTGTTACTTTCGGAAAAGTGAAAAGAGGTAACCGTGAGTTATCAATTGAATCTAAATTTGGAGATGTTAAGAAATATTTAGTGAAGCTTTCAGCTCAAATCTTAGTTCAAGAAAATGACTTCGTAAGAGCGGGAACACCATTGTCAGACGGAGCAATTACTCCAGAAGATATCTTGAGAATCCAAGGACCATCTGCTGTTCAACAATACTTAGTAAACGAAATTCAAGAAGTTTACCGTTTACAAGGGGTAAAAATCAATGACAAACACTTCGAAGTAGTGATTCGTCAAATGATGAGAAAAGTAAGAATCCAAGATCCAGGAGATACTTTATTCTTAGAAGATCAATTAGCACATACTTCAGACTTTATTCTAGAAAACGATAAGTTATACGGAATGAAAGTAGTAGAAGAAGCTGGAGATTCAACGAATTTAAAACCAGGACAAATTATTTCTCCAAGAGAATTAAGAGATGAAAATTCTTTATTAAAACGTGAAGATAAAAACTTAGTTTCTGCAAGAGATGTAATTACTGCGACTGCAACACCTGTATTACAAGGTATTACAAGAGCATCGTTACAAACAAAATCATTCATTTCTGCGGCATCGTTCCAGGAAACTACTAAAGTATTAAACGAAGCAGCAGTTGCTGGTAAAATCGATACGTTAGAAGGATTGAAAGAAAATGTAATTGTGGGTCACAGAATTCCTGCTGGAACAGGTATGAGAGATTATGATAATATTCTTGTTGGTTCTAAAGAAGAATACAGTGAATTAATGGCTGGAAAAGAAGAATTCAGTTACTAATATTCAAATCAAATAACAATTATAAAAACCTAACAGATGTATTTCTGTTAGGTTTTTTTTAATCAAATAAGTATGGAAAATATTCAAATAGTGAGAGCTGTTCCTAATGAAATTGAACAATTACAAAAAATTGGTCGTCAAACTTTTCAAGAAACTTTTTCAGCATCTAATTCCGAAGAAAATATGAAAACTTATTTGGAAGAAGGTTTTTCTTCTGAAAAATTAACGGCTGAACTTAACAATATAAATTCAGAATTCTATTTTGCGAAATCTAATAATGAAGTAATAGGTTATTTAAAAATCAACTTCGGAGCTTCGCAAACGGAACTAAAAGACAACAAAGCACTTGAAATCGAACGTATTTACGTTTCTAAAGAATTTCATGGCAAAAACGTAGGGCAATTACTTTATAGCAAAGCCATCGAAATTGCTAAAGACAAAAATTTCAATTATGTATGGTTAGGTGTTTGGGAAGAGAATTTGAGAGCTATAAGTTTTTATAAAAAAAACGGATTCGTTGAATTTGACAAACATATTTTCAAATTAGGAGACGACGAACAAACCGACATCATGATGAAATTAATGCTATAAGAATTGTGATAAGTTTTTTTTAAATCAAAAATTATACTTAATCTTGTACTTAACTTAAATGAACTTAATAACATAGCATAAGTCGAATAAAAATTCAGACAACTTATATGACTTATATGTTTAAAAAAATAACATAAAAATGGAAAATAACAATCAAGAAGGTCAAATCAATATCGAATTAGACGAAAAAGTAGCAGAAGGAACGTATTCTAATTTAGCAATTATAAACCATTCTAACACAGAATTTGTAGTAGATTTTATTTCGTTAATGCCAGGCGTGCCAAAAGCTAAAGTGAAATCAAGAATTATTTTAACCCCACAACACGCTAAAAGATTATTAAAAGCCTTAAACGAAAATATCCACAGATTTGAAAATGCTCACGGACAAATTAAAGAAGAAGAGCATCCACCAATTCCATTAAATTTTGGGCCAACTGGTCAAGCATAAAATATTTTTGTCATTCTGTCTCGTTTAAAAAGCGAGATCACAATCTTAATATTATTATTGAATAAAATTTATAAATTTGAAGGTGATTGCTTTTTTACGCAATCACTTTTTTATTATTATGATACATTTAGAAAAAATAAATAAACAGCAATTGCCAATCATTAAAGATTTGGCATACGCAATTTGGCCTTCCACTTACGGAGAAATATTATCTATAGAGCAATTAAATTATATGTTAGATAATTTTTATGCGGTTGATTGTTTAGAAAAACAAATGGAAGCAGGTCAAGTTTTTGAATTGTTACTTGAAGATACTGAAATTGTTGGATATTTAGGCTACGAATTCAATTGTAAAGAAACAGGTTTATTAAAAATTCATAAAATTTATTTATTACCAGAAACACAAGGCAAAGGTTATGGTAAATTTATGATTGATGAAGTAATAAGAATCGCCAAAAATAACCTGCAAAAAGGTGTGTTTTTAAATGTCAACAAATACAATAAAGCTAAGTTTTTCTATGAGAAATTAGGCTTTACCATCACAAAAGATGAAGTAATTGACATCGGAAACAACTATATAATGGACGATTATGTAATGGAGTTAAATTTTTAAAACTTAAAACTTTTGTAATAATTCTTAACAGATATAAGAATCAGGACCGAAAAAAAGAGTAGCAATAATTCGCTAAATATATTTAAATGCGATTGAAATAAGCCAATTGTTCTTAAAAAAATAAAACATAAAATCGCAAAACCAGTTATTAAAATCGAAAATTTATCTCCTTTGTAATAAAAATAAATTAGCGGAATTGAAATAATAAAACCAAATAATGATAAGGTGTTGTAACTGTTTTCTTCTGATGAAAAGGCAGTTGTAAGTAAAAAAAAAGATGAAATTAGGATGAAAAGAAATCCAGGAACAAACGAATAATTCATACTATTAGCTTGTTCAGCCAAATCTAATTTGTATAAGTGCTCGTTGATTTCATTGTCTGAAAAACCATCTCTTTTTAAAAGCTCTACAGCAATTTTTTTAGAGTAATTTCCTTTAACGTAACCGTCAATTTCTTTTTCAATGTCTTTTCCTCTGTTCATTTATCGGTTTCTCTTATCGTAATTTCTACTTCCGTAATTGGTTTTTTTGTCGCGTAATATACTTGCGTCTTCGGTTTTACTTGAAGGTTCAATAAGTGTATTTAGTTCAATAATTTCTTTTTCCGTTAATGGACGGTATTTTCCAACAGGAACATCTAAAGTAATATTGATAATTCGGATTCTTTTTAATGAAGTTACTTCGTAATCCAAATATTCACACATTCTACGAATTTGTCGGTTTAAACCTTGCGTTAAAACAATTTTAAACACAAACTGACTTACTTTTTCTACTTTACATTTTTTTGTAATGGTGTCTAAAATTGGCAAACCGTTACTCATTTGTTTAATAAAAGTATCAGTAATAGGCTTGTCAACCGAAACAATATATTCTTTTTCGTGATTGTTTCGCGCACGTAAAATTTTGTTTACAATGTCGCCATCATTCGTCATAAAAATCAATCCTTCACTGGCTTTGTCTAATCTTCCAATAGGAAAAATACGTTCCGGATAATTGATGTAATCTACAATGTTGTCTTGGATGTCTAGATTAGTTGTACACTCAATTCCAGCAGGTTTATGGAAAGATAAATAAATAGGTTTTTTATTCGCATTAGTCACTAATTTGCCATTGACACGAACTTCATCACCAGGTGCGACTTTCGTACCCAATTCCGGACTTTTGCCATTAATCGTAATTCTTCCTTCTTCTAATAATCGGTCGGCTTCTCTACGAGAACAAAATCCTGATTCGGATAAAAATTTATTTATGCGTACTAATTGTTCTTCCATTTGGCAAAGATATGGGAATTTATTAAGTTTACTAAAAAAATCATGAGGGTTTTGATGGCTACTTTTTTTCTACTTCTCTTTTTTTGTTCTCCTGCACAGAATGAAGTTAAAAATTCGTCTTTTAAATTCGATAATCATTCCATTGTTATGGTTTTTTTAAAAGAAACTCCTAAAGAAATTTCAAGTGAATTTGAAGCTTTTTTAAATGAAAATTCAGCTAGTTTAAAAAGAGCAATTTCTATTTCAGATGAGAAAATAGATTTTTTATCTAAAGAAGCACTTCGTATTTCAAAAAGTGATTATTATGTTCAAAAACTAAGAAGGATATATCAAGTTGAATTTAATATTCAATCTGATAATTTGGCTGCTTTTGTCGAAAAATTAAATGCTTTTCCTGAGGTCGAATTTTGCTATGAAATGGACACTTTTCCTATAAAACCACCAACAGATATTGCGCCTGCTACAACAAATTTTGAAGTGAATCAAACTTATTTAGGACCAAATCCTGGAATCAATATGCAATATGCTTGGAATTTAGGTTTGTCAGGAACTGGAATTAAAGTTAGAGATATAGAATACGGTTTTAATAGTAACCACGAAGAACTTAATTCTGTAAATGTGTCCATCGCTCCTGGAATGACAATTAGTAGCGCAGCAACATCCGCTTATACAGAACATGGAACCTCAGTTTTTGGAATCTTAATGGCTGATAAAGGAAGTTATGGTGTTTCCGGATTGGCTTATGGTGCTCAAGAAATGATTTTATTTCCTGAATGGCAACAATCTGGCTACAATAGAGTTTTTGCAGTTTCTCAAGCTATTCAAAATTCGCAACCTGGAGATGTAATTATCTATGAGATGCAAGCGTATGATGCAAGTAGTAACTTAATGCCAGCTGAATATGATTTGACGGTTTGGAATTTAACCAAAGCGGCTACAGATGCTGGAATTATAGTTGTGGAAGCTGCGGCAAACGGAACTAGGAATTTAGATAGTCCAACTTATGCATCTTATATGAATAGAGGGAATTCAGGTGCGATTTTAGTTGGAGCGGGAACGTCAGACTTAAACCATGAGAGAATAAATTATAGTAATTTTGGATCAAGAGTGGACTTGCAAGGTTGGGGACAAAATGTTTTTACATCCGGATTTACGGGTTCTTATATTACAATTGGCGGTGATCTTAATCAAGCTTATACCAATTTTGCCGGTACGAGTTCGGCTACGCCAATGGTTGCTGGATGTGTAGTTGTCTTACAGTCTTATTATCACAATTTAACAGGAAGTTTTTTGTCGCCGTTAGAAATGAGAAATTTACTAATCAATACCGGCATTCCTCAGGGAAATCCAGCAACTGGACATATTGGACCATTGCCAAACATGCAAGCGGCACTTCATGCCATTGATACAATGTTAAGTGTTCAGAATTTTGAAGGTTTTTCTGCAGAATTTTTTCCAAATCCGTCAGATGAAAAATTAAATTATGCTCTTTCCAATATAGAAAATTCAAAAATTGATTTTCAGTTTTTCGATGTTTTGGGGAGAATCATCAAGCAAGTTGAAAGGTCAACATCTCAAGGAACATTAGATATAGCTGATTTACCTACTGGAATTTATATTCTAAAAGTAAAAAGTAGCGAAATTGAATTTACAAAAAGGATAATTAAAAGATAAAAAAAATCCCGACTTTCATCGGGATTTTTAATATTACATTTTAGCGAAAATTTTCTCCATTTTTTCTCTTTCTTCGTCAGCTAAAACACTGTCAACTAAAATACGTCCACTGTGCTCATCTGTTAAGATTTTCTTTCTACCAGCAATTTCCATTTGAGTTTGTGGTGGAATAGTAAAAAATGAACCAGCTGAAGCGCCACGCTCAATAGACACTACCGCTAAACCATTAATTACACTTCCTCTAATTCTATCGTAAGCTGCTAATAAACGTTCTTCAATTTTACCTCTGAACTCGTTAGATTTTTCAATTAAGAAATTCTCATCTTTTTCAGTTTCAGCCATAATATCACTTAATTCCGCTTTTTTGTGCTTTAAGTGATTTTGCTTTCCTTCTAATTTTTCTTTAGTTTGAGCAATAATTTCTTTTTTGTTCTCTAAAGAAACTTTCATTTCTTTAATGTGCTTTTCAGCCAATTGAATTTCTAATTCTTGAAACTCAATTTCTTTAGATAAAGAGTTGAATTCTCTATTGTTACGCACATTTTTTTGTTGCTCAGTATATTTTTTGATTGAGGCTTTATAATCATCAATATTATTCTTTTTTTCTTTTGCTTGATGATCAATCGCACTTAAGTCTTCGTTTAATTTTTCTAAACGCTTAGATAATCCTGCCACTTCATCTTCTAAATCTTCCACTTCTAAAGGTAATTCACCTCTAACGTTTCTAATTTCGTCAATTTTAGAATCAATTAATTGTAAAGCATACACTGCTCTTAACTTTTCTTCTACGCTTAGTTCTTTTGTATTTGCCATATTGTTAAAAATATTTAACGGGATTTGTATTTAATTCTGATAAAATGATTGCAAAATTAGTGATTTTTTCTTTAAGAAAGTCAACAATATAGTTTTTTGTATACCTTTCACTTTCAAAATGTCCAATATCTGCTAAAAGTAGTTGGTTTTCGGCTTCGTAAAACTGATGATATTTTAAATCGGCAGTTAAAAAAGCATCAGCACCAGCTGAAATTGCATTTTTTATAGCAAAACTTCCACTTCCACCTAAAACGGCAACTTTCTTAATTTCAGAAGGTAAAAACTGACTATGTCTTATTCCGCCACATTCCATTTTGTCTTTCACAAATTGTAAAAAGTCCTTAGGTTGCATAGGTTTTTCTAATTCGCCAATCATTCCTAAACCAATATTTTGATGTGTATTTTCAGTTTGATAAATTTCATAAGCTACTTCTTCATATACATGATTCGAAAAAAGCGCTTTTAAAATTTTATTTTGTAAATGTTTTTCAAAAGTAACTTCAATTTTTATTTCTTTGGACTCTACAAATTCAAAACGATCACCATATTCTGGATTACTATTTTCATTCCCCATGTAGGTTCCAATACCTTGGCTGTTAAAACTGCAATTTTCATAATTTCCAATATTTCCTGCACCAGCATCAAATAAGGCATTTCTTAATTTTTCGGCATTATCTAGTTGGGTATATGTAACAAGTTTTCGAATGAAGTTTTGCTTCGGAATTAAAACCTTTGTATTAATCAACCCCAAAGCATCACAGAAAATTTTATTTACACCATTTTGATGATTATCTAAAGCGGTATGAACAGAATAAATGGCAATATCATTTTTTATGGCTTTGATAATTGCTCTTTCTACATAGTTTTTTCCAGTAATTTTTTTCAATCCAGAAAACAAAATAGGATGGAAGCAAACCACTAAATTACATTTTTTTGCAATAGCTTCATCTATAACTTCTTCTAAAGCATCATGACAAACTAAAATTCCAGTAATAGCGTTGGTATGACTTGTTAAAAGGCCAACATTGTCAAAATCTTCAGCATAAGCTAATGGCGCTAATTGCTCCAAATGTTTAGTTATTTCAGATAATTGCATGAGTTTTTTATAATTTTATATTTTCAAAGATAAAAAAACTTATTTTCGTACTATGAAATTATTAAGAAAAATACTTTTTCCCATCGGATTTATTTATTGGCTAGTCACTTTTATTAGAAATTGGCTGTACGATGTGGGTTTCTTTAAAAGTAAAAGTTATAATTTACCCGTTATTGCTATCGGAAATTTAAGCGCTGGCGGAACTGGGAAAACACCACACACCGAATACTTAATCCGATTATTACGCGATAATTTTAAAGTTGCGGTTTTGAGTCGTGGCTACAAAAGAAGTACAAAAGGTTATGTTTTAGCAAATGAAACTATTTCTGCAGCTGAATTAGGTGATGAATCGTATCAAATTTATTCAAAGTTTCCTGAAGTTGCGGTAGCAGTTTGTGAAGACAGACAAACTGGAATTGAAAACTTGATTTCTAACATAAATCCTGATGTGATTTTATTAGATGACGCTTTTCAACACAGAAAAGTAAATGCTCAATATTATATTTTATTAACAGCTTACGACGATTTGTTTTCGGATGATTATATTTTACCATTTGGGAATTTACGCGAAAGTGCAATGGGTAAAAAAAGAGCGAATTTAGTTGTGGTTACCAAATGTCCTGCCACAATTACCAAGCAAGAACAAGAAAATGTAAAGCGTAAATTGAAAGTGAAAGTTCCGGTTTTCTTTACTTCAATTGATTATGATACAGAGGTTTTTGGATCAGAAAATTCAATGGAGGTTTCAAATTTGATAGCTCAAGAAAAAATAATTGTAGCTGGAATTGCCAAACCTAAATATTTTGTAGATTATTTAAATTCTGGAAACGATAAAGTATTAATTTATCCAGATCATCATAATTTTTCGAACCAAGAAATTTCTGAATTAAATGTTTTGGCTCAAGAAAAAATAGTAGTTACTACCGAAAAAGATTTCGTACGTTTAAATGGAAAGATTAATTCTGATAGATTTTTTTATTTACCAATACGAATTAAGTTGCTTCATGAAGAAGCTCTTTTTAAAGATATAATTAAAAATTGGGTTAAAAATTATTTAACGTAAGAACTAATTACATTGTAAAAATGTTCCGGCGCAAAAGGTTTAGTAACTACGTCATCCATTCCAAAAGAAAGTAACATTTCTCTATTTTCATTTAATGAAATAGCAGTTAGTGCAACTATAGGTGTAGAAGTGTCGAATTTTCTAATTTCAGCTGTAGCTTCGGTTCCGTTAATTCCTGGCAAGTGAACATCCATTAAAACCAAATCAAATTTATTGTTTTGCATGGCAACAATTGAATCTTCACCGTTGTCAATAATCGTACAAATCATACCTTTGTTTTCTACCATTTTTTTGGTAATCATTTGGTTAATTTTATTGTCTTCTACTAATAAAACGGTTTTGCCTTTTAGGTTTTCGTGTGAAATAACCTGATTTGTTTCAATGCTTGAGATAGTTTTCAAATCAGACTTGTCAAAATCTAAATTGAAAAAGAATTTAGTTCCTTTATTAACTTCACTTTCTAAATGAATTTCGCTACCTAGTATTTCAATAATTTTTTTCACAATCGAAAGTCCTAAGCCAGTTCCGCCATAGGTTCGGTTAATTTCAACAGATCCTTGTGAAAAACTATCGAAAATATTTTCAATTTTATCTTTTGGAATACCAATTCCGTTATCTTGTACAACAAATTTTAAAGTGACTTTGTTGTTTTTTTCTTTAACGGTTTTTATTTTTAAGCTTACATCACCGTTTTTAGTAAATTTAATAGAGTTGTTAATTAAATTGATTAAAATTTGCGACAATTTTGTGGGATCACCAATTAGGTTTTCATGGCCTTGAATGTCTAAATCTAGTTTGAAATTAATGTTGTTTTTACTGATAAATCCGCTAAAAGACTGATTGATATTGTTAACTAATTCAACTAAATTGAATTTGATTTTTTCAATATGAACGTTATTGGATTCTAATCTGTTAATTTCTAAAATGTCATTAATAAAACTCAACAAATAATTTCCTGAAAATTCTAAAGATTTCAAATAGTTTAACTGACTGGCTTTTGGTTTTTCTTGTAACAATAAATAAGTAATTCCGTTTATTGCATTCAACGGTGTTCTTAACTCATGACTTACCGTTGATAAAAATTCTGATCTGGCTTTAGAAGCAAATTCGGCCTTTTCTTTTTGTTCGGTCAGCTCTTTGTTTTTTTCTTGTAAAAGGCGGTAAGTGTAGGTTCTAATTTTATTGTTTTTATATAATGAAAAACTTAGTAGCGATAAAATAGCGATTAAAACAATACTCATAATGCTAATTAATCTCGAAAAACGTATCGATTTTAATTGGTCACTTTTTTCTTTTTCTAGCTTTTCAACAATTTCTAATTGATTGTCGTGCTCTTTTTTGTTCACCAATAATTCCGTATTAGCTTGATTAGAATTGTTTTTAATTTCGTTTAAAGTTAAAAATTCTTTTAAATAGAAATTGGATAATTTATAATCTTCTAATTTTTCGCTGATTAAAATAAGGTTGTTAAGGATTTTCTTTTTAGAAATTCCTACCGAATTATTTTCCACCAACTCCAATGCTTTTTTAGAATAATCTAGAGCTTTTTGGTAGTTTTTTTGCAGGTAATAAATTTTACTTAATTGATAAACGGCTTCTACTTTGCTGCTTTCAATGTCTTTATTGTTATCGGCAATTTTCTTAAAAACATGAATGGCTTCATCTAATTTATTACTGGCTTTTAAAGTCAGTCCTTTTTGAAGTTCTAGCAAAGGAAAAGCATCACTGGAATTGATTTTGTTGTAAATGATATACGCTTTATCAAAATACATTTTCGCAATTGTGAAATTTCTCTTTTCAAGATATAAAGTTCCTAGTGCATAGTTGGTTTTAGCTACTTTTGATGAGGAAATTTTGTTTAATTCGTAATAATTTGAACACTTTATAAAGTTGATTATGGCGTCATTATAGTTGTTGTTTTCTAGATGTAAACTACCTAAAAAATAGTAGCAATCATATAGTTTTTCGTTGTTATTGTTAGCTTTTGAATAATCGATTGCTTTTTGAACATATTTAATAGCGTCTTTAGAATTGTATTTTTCTTCGAAAGAATAATTCGCTAACTCTAAAAAATAATTAATGCTGTCAAGATTGTTTTTCTTACTTTGAGAAAAGGTAAACAGGGAGAAAAAAGTAAGTAAGAAAAAGAGTTTTTTCATTATTTGTTTTCAAAACTTGAAATTATAGTGGCTAAAATTAATGATTTTTTTTTGATAAAAAAAGTATTAAATCCACAATACGAGAGGAATAGCCAATTTCATTATCATACCAACCTACAATTTTCACCATTTTATCTATTACAGATGTAAGTTGTGCATCAAAAACACAAGAGTTAGTATTTCCAATAATATCAACAGAAACTATTGGGTCTTCTGTATATGCTAAAATGTTTTTCAATTCGTTTTCGGATGCCTTTTTGAAAGCTAAATTAATCTCTTCAATAGAAACTTTTCGATTTACATTGAAAGTAATATCTGTTAAAGAACCATCTGGAACCGGAACACGAATTCCGCAACCACCAATTTTACCGTCTAATTCTGGGAAAATTTTAGTTATTGCTTTTGCAGCGCCAGTTGTAGTTGGAATTATTGATTGCGAAGCACCTCGAGCACGCCTTAAATCTTTATGGGGTTGATCGTGTAAACTTTGATCAGTGGTGTAGGAGTGAACTGTTGTAATGTAAGCTTGCTCAATACCGCACAATTCTTGAATTATTTTTAGCATTGGTGCGGCATTATTTGTTGTACAACTTGCGTTAGAAATAATGTTTTCCGAACCGTCCAAAATATGTTCATTGACACCTAAAACTACTGTTTTTATTTTGTCATCTTCTGGCGGAGCGGATAAAATAACTTTTTTGGCTCCAGCCGAAAGGTGTAATTGTGCGGTTGCTGTAGTTTTAAATTTACCAGTAGCTTCAATTACAAAATCGATACCTAAAGCTTTCCAAGGTAATTTAGAAATATCACTTTCGTGGAAAAATTGAAATTTTAAATCCTCAACAATTAAAGTTTCGCCTTCAACTGAAATATCACGATTTAAAACACCATGAATACTATCATATTTCACTAAATGACTCATGGTTTTTATATCCGCAATGTCATTAATAGCAACAACTTCTATATTAGGATGATTGAGTAATAATCGGAACAAATTTCTTCCAATTCTTCCAAAACCATTTATGGCGATTCTAATTTTTGTGTTTTGATTCAAAATCTATTTGTGATTTTAGTGAATGTGTTTTTCGGCATGATAAGAAGAACGTACTAACGGACCACTTTCCACATGAATGAAACCTAATTCTTTTCCGATCTTTTCGTATTTTTCAAATTGCTCTGGCGTGATGAATTCTTTAACAGGTAAATGTTTTTTACTTGGTTGTAAATACTGACCAATCGTAACTACATCAACTTTTGCTTCTTTTAAATCGTGTAACGTCTGAATTACTTCTTCTTCTGTTTCTCCTAAACCTAACATGATTCCTGATTTGGTTCTGTTTAAACCTTGTTCTTTTAGGTATTTTAAAACCGCTAAACTTTTGTCGTATTTCGCTTGAATTCTTACTTCGCGAGTTAGACGTCTTACAGTTTCAATATTGTGAGAAACTACTTCTGGAGCCACTTCAATGATTTTATCTAAATGTTTTTCGCTTCCTTGAAAATCTGGGATTAGAGTTTCTAAAGTAGTTTTTGGGTTCATTCTTCGGATAGCTTTCACTGTTTCTGCCCAAATAATGGTTCCCATATCTTTTAAATCATCTCTGTCCACACTAGTAATTACGGCATGTTTGATGTTCATGATTTTAATGGAACGTGCTACTTTTTCTGGTTCTTCCCAATCTACATTTTCAGGACGGCCCGTTTTTACACCACAAAATCCGCAAGAACGTGTACAAATATTTCCTAAAATCATAAACGTTGCAGTTCCTTCACCCCAACATTCACCCATATTTGGGCAACTTCCAGAAGCACAAATAGTGTTCAGTTTGTATTTGTCTACTAAACCTCTAAGTTCAGTATATTTTTGTCCAACGGGTAATTTTACACGTAACCATTTTGGTTTTGGAGTAGGAGGAAATACGCTTTCTGTAGCCATAATTTTATTCTAAATTCTGAGTGCAAATATACGAAACACATTAAAAACAAATCATAAGTTTAGATTATATTTTTCTATCCTAATATATCAATTTTTTTTGTTGAATTGTTTTCGGAGATGTAAAGTTTTGTTAGTATGATGTCATAAAAAAAACCACAAAATAAAATGCATTTCGTGGTTTTTAAAATTAAGATGTAGTTGAAATATTATTCTTCAGTTTCAACAAGTTTAATTTGTAATGGAAGTCTTTTTTCACTTCTTACAATTTCACCGTTTACTTTCCCTGGTGTCCATTTTTTATTCATTGCTTTTAAAACTCTAATCGCTTCTTTTTCTAGAGCTTTATCGCCTTTACTCACCATTCTAATGTCGGTCATTGAACCGTCTTTTTCAATGATGAAAACCAATTCAATTGATAATACATCTTTATTAAATGAATTTGGAATTTTGTAGTTTTCTGCGATAAAGCTTCTGAACTTATTAATTCCACCTGGAAAACTTGCTTCTACTCCAAATGTTCCTTTGTAAATAGTGTTTGTTGAAGGCGTTTCTGTTCCGTTTCCACTTGTTGGAGCGGTTGGAGTTGTAACGGTTCCTTCTGGATTTCCAATCGGTCCAGGATTTCCATTTTCTGTTCCGTTTGGATTGTAAGGAGTTGTAGTATCTGGTTTTTCAGGTTCTACAATTGGCTTAACCGTTGGTTTGTCAACAACTACAGGTGGTACTTTATTTGGAGTTAAATTTAACTTCGGATTGTCTGTTCCTTTTCTTATAATTGGTTTTGGAGTAGCAATTGGAGTAAGTTCTACAATTGTTACAATTTCTGGTAACTTATTTGGTTCTGGAGCAATATTTGGTTTTGATTCTGGAGTAGTAAATGAAAACAATCCAATTCCAAAAGCAATAGTTCCGAAAGTGATAAGCATAGCTTTGATGGTAGTTGCATCACTTTCTTTTCTTAATTGGTAAGCACCATAAGTTTTGTTTCTGTTTTCGAAAGCAATTTCTAGCCATTTTTCGTCTTGTACGTTGAAGTTTGACATAATATATAGTTTTTAAGGTTGATACTTGCGTATAATTTAAACCTTATGAAATAATCGTGCCAAAAATTCAAAGAAATGATAATTTTGTTAAATTATTCTATGTAATCTAAGTCAATATTGTGTGTTTCTGCAATGGTTAGAGTGGCGTAAATGGCTAATATGAATACGATAATTCCAACAATAATGGCGCTATTAATTACACCAAAATTGGGTTTGAAAAAATCAAAAGCAATTAACATCACAGGTAATAATCCTCGAACCATGTTCGGAATCGTAGTTGCGGCTGTACTTCTGATGTTTGTTCCGAATTGTTCTGCACCAACGGTAACAAACATCGCCCAGTATCCTGTTCCTAATCCGAACCAAGCGCATAAAAAGTAATACGAATTTTCTGTTTTTGCAAAACCAGAAAGTAATAATCCTACGCCAATTATGGTGAAAAGTAACATGTAAAAAATAGCTTTTTTTCTCGATTTTAAATAATGAGAAATAATTCCACTTGCAAAATCACCAGCAGAAATTCCGATATAACCCCACATGATGGCCTTGCCAGGGACTAAATTCTGAATTCCCATGGCATCTGCAAATTGATTTGCCATTAAAGCTAAAATACCCATGCAATACCAAGTGGGTAAGCCAATTAAAATACATTTCAAATATTTGGTAAAGCGCTCTTTTGAATTGAAAAGCATGAAGAAATTTCCTTTTTTTACAGAGGCATCATGTTCAATATCTTTATAAATTCCAGATTCTGAAACACTAACTCGTAAAACTAATAAAACTAAACCTAAAGCGCCACCAATAAAATAAGAAGTAGTCCATTCTGAAGTCATTTGAACGGTTAATTGTGCCACAACCGCACCTAATAATCCAAAACCTGCCACTATTGAAGTTCCGATTGCTCGTAAGCTTTTTGGTAACGATTCGGAAACTAAAGTAATTCCGGCACCTAATTCACCAGCTAAACCAATACCAGCAATGAAACGTAAAGCGGCATAAATTCCGACTATATTTTCTTGAGGAAATTGTGGTAAAAATCCGCAAGCAATATTTGCTAAAGAATACACTAAAATAGAACCAAATAATACGGAAAGTCTTCCTTTTTTATCACCTAAAATTCCCCAAAGAATTCCGCCAATCAATAAACCCGACATTTGCCAGTTGATAATGGTGGTGCCCACTTCATCCGCATTTAATCCTAGCGAATTTAAACTCGGCACGCGCACAATTCCGAAAAGTAGTAAGTCGTAAATATCAACAAAATAGCCTAAAGCGGCAATGATAACAGGAATTGAAAAAAGGTGTTTTAGTTTTTCAGAAAAAGTAAAGTTTTCCATTGGTTTTTAAAGTTTTGCCAAACCTAATGAAAATTTTTATGACGTGAAAATCTATTTCTCACTAATAATTTCAGCTAATAATTTTTTAGCACGAAGGAGCTTAATTTTGATATTATTCAGTGGTTCGTTCAATTGTTCTGCCATGTCTTGATACGTCATTTCTTGAAAATAGCGCAGTTGAATAACTTCTTGATAAGCGGGTTTTAATTGTTTGATTTGTTGTAGTAATTTCGATAAATTTTGTTCTGTAATTAATTTATCTTCAACAGTTGGAGTGTCATCTAAAACTTGATTGGCTAAACTGTCTTCTTCATCGGTAATTTCTAAAAACAAAGTCGATTTTTTCTTTCGAAGCATATCAATATGAACATTTTTCGCAATGGTAATTAGCCAAGTATTAAAACCAAATTCAGGATTATAAGTGCTAATTTTATCGAATGCTTTTGCAAAAGTTTCGATTACGATATCATCTGTGTCGGTTTCGTTTTCCGTGCGTTTCAGCATATAACCGTACACTTCATTCCAATAAAAATCGAGAAGAAAAGTAAAAGCAACTTGATCGCCCAATTTTGCCTTTTGTATGTTTTTAAGTATTTTTTCTTGTTTTACTTCCAATGTACAGGTTTGAAAATCAGGTTAGTGAAAGCTACTCTGATTTGTGTAATGATTAAAATAATTTCGAAAATTGGATACCAAATAATCACGTCTTTTTCGTTTAATTTAGCTGCTCCATAACCGAAAACAATCCAGTTAAAAATATATCGGAAGCCTAAAAAGCTTGCCACAATAATCCAATTATATTGGAAAGATAGCAAAATTATTGCCAAAGTGATGCAAAGAACTTGAGAAATAAAGAATAAAGCCAGTTGAAATTTATCAAAACCTTTGTATAATTTGGCTGTAGAAACGTGTCTTCTTTTTTGGTTAAACCAATCTTTGTAAGAGGTTTTTGGTTTAGAATACGTAAAACCTTCTGGATTATAACAAATAGTTGTGTTTGATTTATTTGCTGCTTCATTGATAAACAAATCGTCATCACCAGAGCGTACTCTAATATGATTGATAAACCCGTTTACATTGAAAAATTCCGATTTTTTATAGGCTAAATTTCGACCCACACCCATGTAAGGTTTGCCGATTTTCGCCCAAGAAAAATATTGAATGGCCGTTAAAACCGTTTCGTATCGAATGATTTTATTTAAGAAAGAACCTTTGATTTTATCATAAGCACCGTAACCTAAAACAATGGTTTTTTTAAATGAAAAATGGGATGTCATTTCTGTAATCCAGTTTTCAGAATTCGGACAACAATCTGCATCTGTGAATAATAAATATTCGTTTTTTGCAGCTTTAATTCCTAAAGTTAAGGCGAATTTTTTGTTTCCCCAAAACGCTTCGTTATTTTTAACTTTGACTAATTTAATAAACGAATATAGTTTTTCGTATTCTTCTAATAATTCTAAAGTGTCATCGCTAGAAGCATCATCAATTAAGACCAATTCGTAATTAGGATAATTTTGAGAAACTAAAATAGGAAGATGTTTTACTAAGTTTTCATGTTCATTTTTTGCGCAAACAATTACCGAAACAGGAATGCTTTTTGGCGTTTCTTTCTTTGGTTTGACAAATGAAAAACGACTAAAAACAAACGCTTGGTACACGAATTGAATGGCGAAAAAAACTAAAAATGTAATAAAAAGTATAAGTAAAATTGTTTCCATGTTCCTTTTAAAAGTTGTGCAAAGGTAGCTTTTTTTGTTTAAAGTTAATTAGTGTTTTTATTTAGAGGTTCTTTCTTTATTTCAATTTTTAAATCTTTTTCTAAGTTTTGAAAACCAGCCCAACGATAACAACTAAATGAAAATGATTTTTTTTTATTTTGATGAGATAGTTCAATTGATGAACTACTAGTTGAGATACAATTGTCTGCAATGTTTTTTAGATTTGCAAATTCAATTAAGAATTGTTTTAATATCTCAATTTGTTTTTTCTTAAGTTTTTTAGTTTTGGAGTTGTATTTTATGTATAAGTGATCATTTTTTTGTAAAATTGTTACTTCATATTTTCCTGAGCTAAAACAGCCTCCAAAATAATAACTTAATTTGATTTCTTCATTATTTGTTAAATTATCAATTATTGAGCTTGATGAATTGACTATACTTTCATTTAATTCATCAACACAAATTACAAACGAGTCTGCATTTACAATTTTTTTAACTGGAATTATTTCTGATTTTCTTTTTCCGAAAAATGTATTAGCAATTATGTGATAATTCCCTTCAGGTATATCTTCGTATTGTTTGAAACCTAAAATATTAGTTTTGCTAATTTCTATTAAACTATCATTTCTATACAACTCAAACTCATTAAATTGTTCTATACTTGATTCAAATCCTTTGCAAGAACGAATATGAACAGATAATCTGTTTTGACCAAAACTTAAGAATGAAGTAAGTAAAAGTGTAAATAAATATTTCATTGTTTTTGTTTTCTTTTTCAAATTCGTAAATCTGATTTAGTAAATTATAAATTATTTTTCATTTCATTTGCAATACTTTTCGCATTTTCATTATCTATTTTTTCTAAATGTGAAATGATGCTTTTTTTATTGTTTTCGCTTTTGTTTTGAGATAATTTTTTAACCGCATCTATGTTTTCTACGATAATATTAAACGCTATTATTCCGATAGCTTGACGCATTGTTTCTTTAGAAAGTGATTTTGTAGAAATTGGGTTTTCGTTATTTTTCTCGTACTTATTTACCAAATTTTCTAAATGCAAAAGCTTTTGTTCTTCATTGAGAATTTCGATTTTTCCTTCCAAATGAACTGCTAAATAATTCCATGTTGGCACTTCTTCATAATCGTACCAAGAAGAAGAAATATAAGAATGTGCACCAGAAAAAATGGCTAAAACATTTCCATTTTCTTCAAAATTTTCACTTTGAGGATTGAGTTTCGAAATATGTCCAGATAAAATAAGTTGGTTATTTTCGCTTTCTTCAATAAACAGAGGAATATGTGTAGCATTTATTTTACCGCTGGATTGATTGATCAAAATAGCAAAACTATTTTCTTCTATGAAACGTAAAATTTCATTTCGATTTTCGTTTACATAAATATCTGGTATGTACATTTTGTTATTAATTTATCCCGTTGGGTGTAATTATTAAAATTGATATTGTTTTTTTATTAGCCACGAATTCTCTAATATAAAAAAAATAACAAACGTAAAAATTAGTTCATCTTTGATGAAAATTCGAATTAAATCGAAAAGTTAATCCGAAAAATTCGAAAATTCGCGGCTAAATTATTTCTAGTTTAAATTTTTACTTCGTAAATCGTAAATTAAATCACATTCACTTCGGCTTCAATACTAATTCCGTATTTATCTTTTACAGTTTTTTGTATATTTTGAGCTACAGCCCAAATTTCATGTCCAGTAGCATTTCCGTAATTTACTAAAACTAACGCTTGTTTGGTGTGAATTCCTGCATCTCCGAAACGTTTTCCTTTAAATCCAGCTTGTTCAATTAGCCAGCCTGCAGGCACTTTTACGTGTGTTTCAGAAACTGGATAATGTGGAATTTCAGGATAATTGGCTTTGGCTTTTTCGTAAATTTCAATTGGAACAATTGGATTTTTAAAGAAACTTCCGCTGTTTCCAAGTTCTTTTGGATTCGGTAATTTGCTTTCTCGAATGGCAATCACAGCTTTGCTAACATCTTGAATTGTTGGGTTTTCGATGCCCATTTTTTCTAATTCGGTATCAATCGCACCGTAAGAAGTATTGAGTTTGTGATTGGTTTTTGAAAGTTTAAAAACAACTGATAAAATCACATATTGATTTTTTAATTCACCTTTAAAAATACTTTCTCTGTAACCAAATTGACAAGCTTTTTTATTGAAAGTGGTGATTTCTTGTGTGTCAATTTTCATGGCTTCGCAAGAAACAAAGGTGTCTTTAATTTCTACACCATAAGCGCCGATATTCTGAATTGGAGTTGCTCCAACATTACCCGGAATTAAAGATAAATTCTCAATGCCACCATAATTATGTTTAATGCAAAATTGTACAAATTCGTGCCAAACTTCGCCAGCATTTCCTTTTACCCAAACAAAATCTTCATTTTCATCAATTACTTCGATGCCTTTATTGTTGATGTGTAATACCAACGCGTCGATATTTTGAGTCAAAAGCATGTTACTTCCGCCGCCTAAAATAAAAAGTTTTTTCTGGTGGTTTTCTTTTAATACTACTGCTAATTCTGCTGGAGAATTAACTTCGCAAAATTCAGTTGCAAAAGCTTCAATTCCGAAAGTATTATATTTTTTTAACGATTGTTGTTGGGTGATATTCATGTTTTATTTTTTTCTGAAACTGAGACTAAAAACTTTTTACTTGGCTCTTTTTACTTTTTACTTGGCTCTTACAAAGCTTTTCTTAAATCTTCTTCGCTAACAAATTCGTTTTTAAAGAAGGTTTGCTTTCCGTTTTTAACTACGATTACTACTGGTAAACCTTGATAACCTAGTGCATTGAATAACGATTTGTTTTTATCCGCATCAATTCTGTGAATGATAACTTTGTTCGCCATTTCTTTACTCATTTTGTCTAAATAAGGAGCCATTTTTTTACAAGGTCCGCACCATTCTGCGTAAAAATCAATCACTACAGTTTTGTCGGAAATCATTAATTTATTGTAATCTTCCTGAGTCATTCCAGACCAAACGGCATTGGTTTTTGGATTTGCTTTTTCCCAAGCCATATAACCACCATCTAATTCGATAATGTTTTTAAAACCTAATTCCACTAAATGATTGGCTGCTTTTTTACTTCTTCCGCCACTTAAACAATAGACAAAAACTGGTTTCGATTTGTCTAAATTGGCTACTTGAGCATCAAAAGAATTACCATTCCAATCTACATTTTTAGCATCAGCAATTTTTCCGTTAGCATATTCACCTGGAGTTCTTACGTCTAAAATTTGAGCATCATCTGTTTTGGTGATTGTTGCTTTAAATTCTGTGGCATCTACACTTTTGTAGTTTTGACTGTTTGTGCAACTTATTGATAAAGTAATAATTGCAGTGGCGATAATTGTTCTTAAGTTTTTCATTTTTTTAATTGTTACGCAAAGATTCACGAAAAAATCGGAAAGTTTCGCAGAGTTATTATTTTATTTTCTGTACTTTTAAAAATCTAAATATTAAATATTTTATAACTTTTATGTGTTTGTTTGATAATGTTTTCTGTTCGTTCTGGGTGTGTGTCTGAAATAAAAATTTGACCGAATACATCATCATTTACCATATTTACAATTTGTTGTACTCTAAAGGCGTCTAATTTATCAAAAATATCATCGAAAAGCAAAATTGGTAAGGTTTTCGTGTGTTTTTTTATGAAATCAAACTGTGCTAATTTCAAAGCAATTAAAAACGATTTTTGTTGCCCTTGCGAACCAAATTTTTTTACAGGATAATCAGAAATATTAAACAAAATATCATCTTTATGAATGCCGACAGTTGTGTATTGTGTAATTCTGTCTTTTTGAAGATTTTGTTCTAATAAATCATCTAAAGTGTCGTGATGTAATTGGCTGTCATATTCAATTGAGACTTTCTCAGCATTTTCAGAAATCACTTCGTATAATTCTTGAAAAACAGGTACAAATTTCTCTAAAAATTCTTTTCGTTTCTTGAAAATAATTTGTCCGAATTCTGATAATTGTTCGTTGTAAATGCTTAAATTATCGGAATCAAAAACCTGATTTAAAGCAAAATATTTTAATAATGCATTACGTTGTTGTAACGTTTTCTGATAATTGATTAGCGTATTCAAATAAGTAACATCGAAAGTAGAAATTACGTTATCGATGAATTTTCGTCTGGTTTCGCTACCTTCAATAATCAAATCGGTATCACTTGGAGAAATAATCACAATCGGAATTAAGCCAATGTGCTCTGAGAATTTTTCGTAAATTTTACCATTTCGTTTTAAAACCTTTTTTTGTGCCTTTTTGTAGCTACAAATAATTTGTTCTGTTCTGTTTTCTTTTTCGAAAACGCCGTCAATTACAAAAAAATCTTCACCATGTTTGATGTTTTGTGTCGAAAGCGGATTAAAATAACTTTTCCCAACCGCTAAATGATAAATGGCATCTAAAATGGTTGTTTTTCCAATTCCGTTTTTTCCCACAATAGCATTAATCTTACTTTCAAACTCAAAAGAATTCTCAGCAATATTTTTATAATTGAGTAAAGATAGTTTTTTTAAAATCACGTTTTTATAGTAAAATGAGGCAAAAATTACACTTGCGAGTACAAATGTAAGCTCAAATTTTAAAAATATAAATAAAAGAACTTTTAAATTTAAATAAAAAGTATATTTTTGCACCTCTAATAAAATTTTAGTTAAATGGCAACATATAATAAAAGAGGTTATAAATCACCAAAACCTGAAGTAGAAAAAGATCCTGCATTTGATACAACTGTAGAAGACGTTAATGTAAATGAAAGTGAAAGCACAACTGCTGGCGTTTTTAATACATTAGATGAAACGGCTAACAGAACAGAAGAATGGGTAATTAGAAATCAAAAAGCGATTTTAGGTGTTATTGCAGCTGTTGCAATTGGTACTTTAGGGTATATTTTATTTGATAAATTTGTTTCTACACCAAAACAAGAAGAAGCGTTTAGAGATATGAATCAAGCACAAATGTACTTTCAACAAGCTGTTGATGCTACAGAAAAACAAGATTCATTATTTAAATTATCTTTAAAAGGTGGTGAAGGTAAATTAGGTTTCGAAGGAATCATTTCTGAATATTCAGGAACAAAAGCAGCTAATTTAGCAGAATATTATGCTGGAATGGCGTATTTAAATACAAAACAATTTGATAAAGCGATTGAACATTTAGATAATTTTTCTTCTAGCGAGAAAGTATTGTCAGCTTTAGCAATTGGTGCAAAAGGTGATGCAAATGCAGAATTAAACAAAAATGAAGAAGCTTTAAAATTATATGTTGAAGCTGCAAACGTGGATGATAACGATTTTGTAACACCAAGATTTTTATTAAAAGCAGCTAACTTAGCTATTATTTTAAAGAAAAATGACGAAGCTTTAGGTTATTTAAAGACAATCAAAGAAAAATACGAAACTTCTCAAGAAGGAAGTACAGTTGATATTTTAATTGCTTCATTGGAAAAATAATGGCAACCGAAAATAAAAATTTATCTCAATACGATAAAAACACAATCCCAAACGCGAAAAATTTTCGGTTTGGGATTGTTGTTTCAGAATGGAACGAAAACGTTACTGAAGGTTTGTATAATGGTGTATTTACTGCATTGACAGATTGTGGTGCTTTGCCTGAAAATATCAATCGTTGGAATGTGCCAGGAAGTTTTGAATTGATTTTTGGCGCACGACAAATGCATGAAAAATTAGAATTAGATGCGGTTATTGTAATTGGTTGTGTGATTAAAGGCGAAACCATGCATTTCGAGTTCGTTTGTGAAGGTGTAACTCAAGGTATGAAAGATTTAAATTTACTTTATGATGTTCCTACAATCTTTTGTGTATTAACTGATAATACGATGCAACAATCTATTGATAGAAGCGGAGGGAAGCACGGAAATAAAGGAATTGAAGCAGCAATTGCAGCTATTAAAATGATAGATTTAAACAAGAAATTCTAAATAAAATTTCTTAATAAAAATATAAAACTCTTCATCTCTGAAGAGTTTTTTTTATATTTGGTAAAAAGGAATAGTAGCCAATAAATACACTTTATTTTGTTACTAACTTTTCCAAATTTCTAATTTTCGTACCACAAAAACCAGTTTAAAATTTCATAAATTTGTGGCATAATCAAAATAAAAACAAAGCAGATTAATGTCTGGAATTATTCAATTATTACCTGATCACGTAGCGAATCAAATTGCTGCAGGAGAAGTCGTACAGCGACCAGCTTCTGTTGTGAAAGAATTGGTTGAAAACGCTGTTGATGCCAAAGCCACTGAAATTAAATTAATCGTAAAAGATGCCGGAAAAACCCTTATTCAAGTTATTGATAACGGTTTAGGAATGAATGTTACTGATGCGCGTTTGTGTTTTGAACGCCATGCGACTTCGAAAATTCGTCATGCGGAAGATTTATTTGCTTTGCATACCAAAGGATTTCGTGGTGAAGCCTTAGCGTCTATTGCTGCGGTAGCTCACGTAGAATTGAAAACCAAACAAGATCAGGAAGAATTAGGAATTCATATCATAATTGAAGGAAGTAAATTAGTCACTCAAGAGGTGGCGGTTTTACCGAAGGGAACTTCGTTTTTAGTTAAAAATCTATTTTTCAATATTCCAGCACGACGTAATTTCTTAAAATCGGATAATGTCGAATTAAAACACATTATAGATGAATTTGAACGCGTAGCTTTAGCGCATCCAAATATTGCTTTCACGATGATTAGTAATGGGAGCGAAGTTTTTAACTTACCAAGTTCTAATTACCGTCAACGAATTGTAAATATTTTTGGTGGAAAAACAAATGAAAAGTTAGTGCCTGTTACTGAAGAAACCGAAATTTTAAAAATTAGTGGATTTGTAGGAAAACCAGAATTCGCAAAGAAAAACAGATCAGAACAATTCTTTTTGGTCAACAATCGATTCATTAGAAGTCCGTTTTTGCATCACGCAATTATGAATGCGTATGAAGGTTTACTTCGAGATAACAATCAGCCTAGTTATTTTTTATATTTAGAAGTCCCACCACATACGATTGATATCAATATTCATCCAACTAAAACAGAAGTGAAGTTTGATGATGAACAAGCGTTATATGCGATTTTACGCTCTACAGTGAAACATAGTTTAGGAATGTTCAATGTAGCGCCAGTTTTAGATTTTGAACGTGATGCCACTTTAGATGTGCCTTATGGTTATAAAGATAGAGCTTCGTCAACTCCAATTATTCAAGTTGATAGCACATTTAATCCATTTGCTGTAGAAACGGAAACTAAGAAATATTCTGGGTCATCTGTTTCATATACTAAAAATACCCGATCCCAACCACATTGGGAAAGTTTATATGCTGATTTAAAACAAGATACTTTTGAAGTTTCAACTTCTAATTTTGAAAATGAAGTAGTTGCCAGTAAACTTTTTGATGAAGCAATTGTAGAAAGTCAGACATTAATGTACCAATTTAATAGAAAGTATATTATCAAAAGTATGAAGTCTGGATTGTTGGTCATTCATCAAAACAGAGCGCATCAACGTATTTTATACGAACAATTTTTGACAAATATTACGGTGCATCAAGCTGCTAGTCAGCAATTGTTGTTTCCGCTAGAAATTCAGTTTTCTAGAGAGGAAATGATGTATCTGAAAGAAATTCAACCGAATTTAGAAGGTATCGGTTTTGCTTTTGAAAAAATGGGATTGGATGAGGTTGTTATTTCAGGTTTACCGGCTCAAATTTCAGATACGGAAGTTAGTGCTATTTTACATGATTTAATTTATAACTTACAAGAAAATTTGCCAGAAGATAGCTTTTCATTAAGTGATAGTATTTCTAAATTTATGGCGAAAAGTGTGGCCGTAAAATCTGGTAAATATTTAAATACTATTGAATTAGAAAACCTTGTGAATGGATTATTCGCTTGTAAAGATCCAAATGTTTCACCATTTAATAAACCTATTTTTATTACATTAACCACAGAAGATTTAGATAAAAGATTTTAAGTATGTTCAATAATATGACACCAGTTGTTAAGCAACTATTGATAATAAATGTTTTAGTTTTTATATTGAGTCACGTTATGCCTCAAAACTATGAAATGCTATCTTTATATTATTTTGAAAGTGAAAAATTTAGATTTTGGCAACCTTTTACGCACATGTTCATGCATGCTAAAATGCCAAATTTGATGCATATTTTGTTCAATATGTTTGCCTTAGTTTCTTTTGGAACTGCTTTAGAACATTATTGGGGTGGTAAAAAGTTTTTATTTTTCTATATCGCATGCGGCTTAGGTGCGGCTATGTTGCACATGGGAATGACGTATTACGAAGTTCATCACGGAATTGATGTTTTGACAAACGGTGTGTTTTCAAATGCTGATATTTCACAATTACTAAAAACAGACATCATTGATGGTGACAAGATGTATTTAAAACCAATGATAGAGGCACATCCAGAGATTTTTAATAAAATTCAAGACCCAAATTTTGATGGACAAGCATTTTTAAATACAGTTTCAAAAGCTTATGTGCCAGCAGTTGGTGCTTCAGGAGCCATTTACGGTTTATTAGTAGCCTTTGCCGTAATGTTCCCAATGGCAGAGTTAATGATGATGTTTATTCCAGTGCCAATTAAAGCCAAATTTTTTGTGCCAATTATTGTTGGTTTGGATTTATTTTCTGGAGTAACTGGTTTCTCTATTTTTTCTGGTGGTGGAAATATTGCCCATTTTGCTCACGTAGGTGGTGCTTTAACAGGTTTTATTTTAATGATGCTATGGCGAAATAATAAGTTCACTCATACCAGGTGGAATTAGTTGTTTAAGAGCCAAGTTAAAAGAGCCAAGTTAAAAGTTAAAAGAGCCAAGTAAAAAGTAAAAAGAACCAGTAAAGAAGTTAAATGAATATAATAAACGAAATAAAACAACAATACAAGAATGGCGATGTAGCTCAAAAATTAATTTTTATTAATATTTTGGTATTCATTTTAAGTGCTTTTTTCTTCGATTTTATTTCGAATCAATTTCAATATCCAAACTGGTTGGCTTTATCTTCTGAATATAAAGAAGTTTTGTGGTTTCCTTGGACATTATTAACTTATGGATTTTTGCATTCTGAACCCATTCATTTAATTTTTAACCTTATTTTTTTATATTATATCAGTATTTTATTTTATACTTTTTTTAATGCTAGGCAATTTTTAACTGTTTACTTTTTAGGAAGTTTTTTCGCAGGATTGATTTTTGTAACTTTTGGTTTTTTCTTTAATTATAACAATCTAATTGTGGGCGCTAGTGCTTCAATTATGGCAATATTTATTGCAGTGGCCACTTATGCTCCTTATTATTCTCTTCGATTGCCTTTAATTGGTCATGTGAAAATTTGGCATTTAGCAGTTTTATATATTTTTATTGATTTAGCTCAACTATTATCTGAAAATACGGGCGGACATATCGCACATTTATCGGGAAGTGTGGTAGGTTTTGTTTTTGCGATGTTGATGAAAAAAGGAATTGATATTAGTGAAATATTTATCTTTAAAAAGAAAAAAAACACTACATTTAAAAAAGTTTATAAAAATAAACCCGAAAAAAAATACCAGTCGGTCCGAGTTTCTCATGTGAATTTTACACAAAGGCAGATTGATGAAATTCTAGAAAAAATCAGTAAATCTGGGTATGATAGTTTAACCAAAGAGGAAAAAGAATTTCTTTTTAAAGAAAATAAATAAGCGTGTTTAAAGGATTATCTTTCATTTCTAAAACCATGTTGTTTTTTAATGTAGTGCTTGCAATTACTACATTGATGGCTTATTTATTACCATTTTTAGCTCCAAAATGGTTCCCGATTTTAAGTGTTTTTAGTTTGTTCTTACCTTTTTTTTTAGTACTGAATTTATTGTTTTTTATATATTGGTTAATTCAACTTAAAAAATACATTTTCGTATCCGGTTTGATACTGTTGTTGGGAATAACCTTCATCAATAAATTTTACAATTTAAAACAGACTGAATTGCCAAAATCGGAAAATGATTTTACGGTTATGAGTTATAATGTGCGTTTGTTTAATAAGTTTAACTGGAATCAAAAGGCCAATATTCCTACACAAATTGCGAAGTTAGTAGATGATAAAAATCCAGATATTTTATGTATTCAGGAATATTCAGACTTAGAAAAAACCCAGTTTTCAGATTATAAATTCAAACAAATTTTTAAAGAAGGTAAAAATATCATTGTTGGAAACGCTATTTTTTCTAAATATAAAATCATTGATAAAGGCGTGATTAATTTTCCTAATTCTTCAAATAATGCAGTTTACGCTGATATTGTGAAGGAAAATGATACTTTGCGAATTTATAGTATGCACTTACAATCTATAAAAATTAGTACTGATATCGGAGATGATGAAATTCAGAAAATGGACGAATCAAAAACCAAATATATTTTTAGAAAAATCAGTGATGCTTTTACCAAGCAACAAGAACAAGCTTTATTATTAAAGGCACATTACAAAGAATGTAAATACAAAAAAATTATTTGTGGCGACATGAATAACAGTGCGTTTTCATTTGTGTACAGAACCATTAAAGGTTCGATGCAAGATACTTTTGAAACCAGTGGTGCTGGATTTGGAAAAACCTATAATTTCAAATATTATCCTGCTCGAATCGATTATATCTTTGCGGATAAAAACATGTTAGTTAAAAGTTTTGAAACTTTAAATGAGTTTTACAATAGTGATCATTTTCCTCTAATTACCAGGTTGGAAATTAAATAATATCTAAATTATATTTGTTTAAAAGTCCTCTTAAATTGTCATTTGAAAACTTCGCTTTATTTAAATTGTTGTTTTCTGGGTCAATTGAAAAATTAACTGCAGTTGTAAAATCTGTTTTTTCTAAATTAGTGTTTTCGAAAATAGATTTTGATAAATCACAAGAATCAAATTTTAACGAAGTTAAGTTACAACTTGAAAAATCAACATCAATTATTTTTGAATTATTAAATTTTGAATTTTTTAAATTCATTTTAAAAAACGAACACACTTGAAGTATACAAGCTTCGAAAGAAACTTCAAATAAAAAATCGTTACAATATTCAAATTGCATTCCTAATAATGTACATCCCTGAAACGTAACTTCTTTAAATGAAGTGTGGTTAAGTGTTGGCGATTCAAAGTTACAATTGATAAACTCACAATTAATAAATACACTATTTGAAAGTATAGATTTACTAAAATGGCAAGAATTAAAAACACAAGAATCATATTCACCCGTTTCAAATGGTTCGTTGGAATAATTAATTTTGTCGAAAGTGGAATCAAGGATTAGCTTCATAGGATAAAAAAAACTGCTCAAAAAAGCAGTTTCGAATATATTAGTTTTCTTCTGTTGATTTTCTTTCTTTAATCCATTCATTCAAACGTTTACCATATTTAGATTTGGCAACTTTTGGATCTAATGTTTTATTAATTGTATCTAATAATTTCAAATTCGCATCAGGAATTTCAGTTAACGCGATATATGGAGACACTTCTGATTTCGGATTCACTAAAGCGAAATTGGCGGTATATAAATATTTTCGTACCGTTAATTTATCACGTTTGTTATTGATTTCTTCTGTAATTGCAACATCGTTTTTAACTTTGTTTTTAATTTCTTTTTCTAATAAATTTAAATTTTCATCATTTAAATTAGATTTTATCTTCAAGTATTTCTCATACACAATTTGATTCTTAGATCCAGATATTTTGGCATTTGCATAAAAGCCTTGTAAAGTAGTTTCAATTTTCATTTTACCAGGTTCTGCAAAAAAGTGAATACTATTGTCAATAGATTCAGTTGTTCCTCGGTCTAAAGATAAATACAACATCTGAGGTTCATCTATTTGAAATTTAGTTTCAAAATCTGATTCTCCAGAAATAATAATACTATCAATGATAACTAAATTAGTGTCTTTAAGTTGTTGGATGTATAATTTTCCTTGTTTTAAACCTTCTACATTTCCAGATAATTCTACATTTCCAGTTTTGTTGTCCGATTTGCTACAAGCAAAAAGTAAAACTATAGTTGCGAATGCAATAAACTTTTTCATTTATTTATGTTTCATATTAACGAACTGCAAAGAAAATAAAAAAATCCTCAAATTAATAGTAATTTGAGGATTTTATATTTAAAGAGTTGAAATTTAATTAGCCTTTTAACCAAGCATTTTTAACTGCTTCTTTTGATTTGTCAGTTGCTATAAATCCTGATTTTTCTTCTTTTGGTAAGTTAACTTTCCCTTTTAAAACCAAGTCTTTTCCCTCTCTATTTACAGTTACAGATATCTCTTCACCATCTTTCCACGTGTCACTTGTTGCCAGTAAATCGTAAATATTGTCTAAGTTGTATTCGGTATTGTTAAATGACTTTAAGATATCGTTTCCTTTAATGCCTAAACTTGTCATAAACACATTTCCGCTCACATCTTCTAAAGCTTTTATTTGTTTAGTACTTTGATTGATTGTTACTAAAGGAATTCTTCCATCTTTTAAGAATGGATTTCCAGAAATCATAGTTTTTGATTTTGAAACTCCCATTTTAGCAAAATATTCATCGTAAGGAATTGGCGTTTCACCAGCAACATATTTAGTTAAAAATTCTCCAATTTGTGGATAAGTTATTCTTGTTATGGTTGCAAATAATTCATTGTCATTAAACGGTTTGTTGCTTCCAAATTCATTTGATAAATCTTGCATTAAGCTTAAAATTCCTCTTTGACCGTTACTCAATTCTCTCATTTGAATGTCAATACACATCGCAATTAAAGCTCCTTTTTGGTAAACGTTTAAGTATTGCTCTTTGTATGGTTGTTGTAAAACGTTTTTACTCATTTTGGTAAAACTCATTTTATCATTCATATTGCTAGCTTCTTCAATTTTACCCGCCATTCTTTTGTAGAAATCTTCTTCAGAAATTAAGCCTTGATTTACTTGGAATAAGTTGGCGAAGTATTCTGTAATTCCTTCATACATCCATAAATGTTCAGACATTTGAGGTTTGTTGAAATCGAAATAATGAATTTCTCTTGAATGTACGCTTAAAGGTGTTACGATATGAAAGAATTCGTGAGAAACTACATCTTTTAATTGTTCTTGTAAAGCTTCTAAAGGCATCATTTCTGGCATCACAACTGTTGTTGAAGTCATGTGTTCTAAAGCTCCAAAACCTTTAGCGTCTTTCGCTTTCATGTCTGATAAATACAACAGAACAGTGTATTTTTTATTCGCATTAAATTTTCCTAAGAATTTTTTTTGCGCTCTCATAAATTTTTCTGTTTCCGGAGTGATGTCTGCCGCTTTGTATTTGCCTGTTGGCGAATAAACACTAATGACAATATCCATTCCTTCTACATTAAATTCTGTATAATCTGGTTTACTGTACATAATCGGATTATCAACTAATTCTCCATATCTAGAAGCGTTGAAAACATCAATTTCATTACTTGGATTAGTGTCAACTAAAGAAGTTGCTCCCCATAAAGTTGTAGGATGTTTTACTTCTACAGTATAAGGAATTTCAGATTTTCCTTCAAAATATCCTACAAAAGCATGAGTGTTTAGCATGAAATTTTCACCAGCTTTAATGTTGGTTCCAGCAGGTGAGAAAATATCTTCACTTTCTCCAAATCCAGCTCCGCCTTCTGTATCAAAGGTATCGTTAACATAGTAAGTTACTTTTGCTAATTTTTGCGCTTCGTAAATGGTATATGAGTTCTCATCCATTTTAGCAATTTTCAAAGGATTTCCTTTTTTATCATATGCTTTTACGTTTTCTACAAATCTTCCGTAATTATCCTCGGAATACGTTCCTGGAACAATTTTAGGAATATTAAAAGTGGTTGTTTCAGTAGTTATGGTTGGATTTGTAACGGTAACTTTTACTTTATCGTCAATTACATTTACTAAATCGATACTAACGGCAACATTATTTTTTGTTGAGTTTGCTGCTGAAGTAACATTTGAAGTTTTACAACTCATCAAGAAAATTGCACAACTTAGTGTGATTAATACTTTTTTCATTTTTATTTTTCGATTGAATATTTATTTCAAATGATTAGTGTATTATTGTTCGAAATTGTTACAAAAAAAATCCCGAATATGTATTCGGGATTTTTTTAATCAAATTTATTTTTAAAATAGTATTTACTATCTAAGTCGTCAATGTCATCTTCCAGACCATTCGGTTTAAAAGTTTTAGGTTTTGGTTTTCCTGCAGCGGCTTTCTTTTTCCAAAGTTCAAAATTATCTTTAGAAAGTTTTTTTCGCATAATTTCAGTCACTTCACTTTCCGTTAAGCCAAACTCTTCTTTAATTACTTCAAAAGGTTTTTTTTCCTCTTGAGCCATGCTAATTACGCGTTCTGTTTCTTCGTAATTTAGTTCAATCTTTTTACTTTTTCTCATTAGTGAAAAGCATAATTTATGGGTTATATTTTTTATTATCAAATGATGTTCCAATATTAATAAAAAAAAATATTTTGTAGCAAAAAAATGTGCGTTTTTTTTATAAAATTTTACGGAAAGTTAGATTTATTCTGGGTTTTTTAGGTTTTGAAGCTTTTGGAATTTGATGTTTATAATGAATTTGAGCACCGTTTTTCATCACTAATAAACTACCGTGTTGTAAAGTTATAGATTGTTTAACTTCTTTATTTCTATTGTGTTTGATTTGAAAAATACGTTCTTCACCTAAACTTAAAGAAGCAATTACAGGATCGCGTCCTAATTCCTTTTCATTATCTGCATGCCAGCCGTTACTGTCTTTTTCGTTTCTGTACAAATTTAATAAAACTGTGGTGAAATGTTCCTTTACTGTGTTTTCAATTTTCTCTTTAATAAATATTAAGGTACTGTTAAAGGGATGAGGCTGCATTACAATGTTAGAATATCCATAGGATTTTCCGTCATTTCCATACAAAGAAGTTAAGCGTGGTTGTGCTATTTTTTTTCCGAAAATAGTAATTTCATCGTGTTGCCATGGTATTTCGGATAATAACGTTTCAAACAATAAATCAGCTTTTTCCTTTGAAATAAAATTCGGATAATAAATAAACTCGGCATCGGGTAAATTAAGATGTATAGGTTCTTCGTCAAATAAATTAAACATAAAAAAAGCGATGAAAGTTTCACCGCTAATTTATTTATAATTTGTTAGATTTTAAATCTTCTTTTTAGAAAAGTTAATATTCATAATCACAATTGCAAGAATAATTAACAAAATACCAAACCATTGCCAGATTACAACTTCTTCTTTTAAAATCAAATAAGCCATCATTACTGATACGGGTAATTCTAAAGAGGCTACAATACTTCCAAGTCCTAATCCAGTTTTTGGGAAACCTGCATTTAATAACATTGGTGGAATTATAGTTCCAAAAAGAGCTAAAAATAATCCGTAATTTTTAAAAATATCAAAATTAAGTGCGCCTACTTGAGTAAATGCAGAAAAAGTAAATACGATTACGGCACCACCTAAAAGCATGTATAAACTTCTTTGTGCAGAAGAAATTCCTAATGCCACTTTGTTTGCTGTAAACATAGTTGTTGTAAAAGAAGCGGCAGCTAAAATTCCCCAGAAAATTCCTCTCCAATCTAATTTTACATTGAATTCATATAGTTTTGTAGCCAAGAAAGTTCCTAAAAGAACAATAATTACAGATACGATTTTTTGAGTAGAAGGTAATTTTTTATCTAAAAACCATTCTAATAAAACACCCATCCAAACGGTTTGCATTAACAATACAATTGCAATAGAAACATCAATATATCGTACACATAAATAGTAAAATACACTTGTCATTCCTAAAGAAGTTCCTGCAATCATTAATTGCATGATGTTTTTTGGAGTTGCTTGAATCGCTTTTTCTTTGTTGTTAAATTTCTGAAATAAATTAATAAGTAGTACACCAATTATTCCATAAATAAATTGTGAAGACGTTACTTCAGCTGTACTAAATCCATCTTTATAAGCCAATTTTACAAAAGTGGCTAACATTCCGTAGCTTGTTGCTCCTAAGGCAACTAAAAAAACTCCTTTTAATATATCATTTCTCATCTTTCTCATTTTTTAAAAAGCCGACAAAGATATGATTTTAAACTAAAACAGAATCATGTCTGTTAAATTTCTTCGGTTAAATCTTTTAAATGAACACGTAAAGCATTAACAGAAATGCTTATTTCCCAAAATGAAATACCTAATGAAATAAGTAAGGATAACATACTCACACCGAAAACATAAATACCAGTAGTTTCGTAATTTAAGAAAAGTAAAAACATCGCAAACACTGATAAAAACAAACATAAAACACCAAAAAGTTGCATGTATCGAATTAAAGTAATTCGTTGGTTTAAGTTTTTAATTTCTATTAAAATGGATTTGTTATGGTCTTGATCGTAGTTTTTCTTTAAGCTTCTTACGATTTGTGCAATGGTTAAAAACCGATTCGTATAAGCTAGTAGAATTAAAGATGTTGCAGAAAAAAGAAGTGCTGGAGTTTCAATAGATAAATTCATAATGAAATTGGTTGGTTAGTATTATATAACAAAATTAGGCTTTAGTAAATGAACCAAAGCCTAATTTTATAAATAAATTTATTTGTTTTTATAAAGTCACATTATATGTTTGACCGTTAGGATTATGAAAATAAGTGGCTAAATTATCGCACTCGTTGTTTCCGTAATCTAAAACACCATCTAAAACAGTTCCTTGTAAATTTAATTTGCCTTGAGAAATGTAATTACAAGCATATTTTTTTATTAAAGGTTCTAAAATTGTTGAGGTTAAAGTAGAACCATTTGGTCTGTTCACCGTATGTGTTCCTGAAATTACTTCATAAATGTTATCGCCTAAAATGGCAGTTGATACTCCAGCAGTTTGCCTAACCGTTCTGGTTCCAGAATGTGTAAATATCGCCCCGCTTGGTAAAGTAATTTGTCCGTTTGTAACAGTTCTTGACCATTGAGGTGTTGCAACATTTGTAGTTTCGTTTGTGTAAACTACCGTTCCGTCAATTTTTCTTAAATTTACATAATAATTGTTTCTTTCAATAGTCATGGTAGAACCATTATTCATCACATAACCAGAAAGTGTTATAGTTAAAATTCCTGAACGAGTTATACCGTTTTGAGTACAACCAGTTCCAAAATCTATTGTGAAAACTTTAGGAAAAACACCTGGAGTTGTATTGTTTACGGTTATAGTTGCACAAGGAGCTACAACACTAATTTCGTTTATTGATTTGTTCGAATAACTTGAATTGTTATTGGCTACGTCAATTCCTGTGTTAAAGTCTAATTCACTTGTGAAATCTGCTGTCATGTTTACACTAACCATTTCGCTGTCTACATTTGTAGTAGGTTTTTCATCATCTTTCGTACAAGAAACAAAAGAAACAACAAGTAGAACGAAAAAAAATATTTTTAAATTTTTCATAGTCTTAGTTTTTTAAGGGTTTGATAGTAAGACTTGCATAGTAGTAAAAGGTTTAATGTGTGACAAATTTATTTAAAAATAAAGATAGCTTTTTCGCTCCAATTTCATTTAAGTGATCCGCGTCATAAAAATCTTCATTGGTGAATTTATCGGATGTTAACATGTTTATATATTCGCAATTTGAGTTGTTTTTTACAAATTTCGAGATAGTTTTGGTTGTTTTTTCTAACTGATTTTTATTTAAGTTATGGTAATATGAAGCATGAGTAGGTGTTGTAATAAATATAACTTTGACTTTGTTTTTCCGACATAATGTGACAATTTTTTGCAATGATTTTATATTTTCATCATACAAATTAAAGTTTTTTGCAGTGTGTTTTTTTGCTGTAAATGCACCATTCAAAGTTTTCTTGTTTTTAGAATTAAAATTAGTTCCCCAACCTAAATAGGATGAAGTGATATATGATTTATTTAAAACATAATATTTAATTATTTTTTTGACATTCAGGGCAATATGATTATCAAGTGATTCGAAATGATCTAAAAGTTGGTACGTATTTTCTAAATCATAATATATGACGTAATTTTTAATTCGCCATTTTTCAACGTCTGTTTCTAAAGTTTCAAATAAGCTGAAATATGAAATTGGAATAATTACGGTTTTTAAATTTTTGAGTTTTAAATCGTATTTTCTTAAAATCTCATAATCTAGATCTAAAGATTGAGAAACATAGGCTGCATTAAATGTTTTTTGAGAAAAATATTCAGGATTTAAACCATAAAAAGTATGAGAACTTCCTAAAATTAGTGTGTTAATTTCGGCTGCATTTTCGTTTAAATAGTCTTTTTTTAATTGATAATCATTCGGTATTTTTCGAATGGCAACTTCTAAAACCAAAAAGAAAAGCAATATTGGAAGTATAATTTTTACTAAATAAAACAAAAATTTTTTCATTATTCTTTCCAGTTGTCTTTGGTTAATGAAAAAGTAAAATGTATTTTCCCAGTATCTGATTTTACAGAAGTTTCAGAATGAATAGCGCCTAATTTTCCCACCGCTTTTTGTGAACGAAAATTCGTATTTCCAACATGGAAAATAATACTTTCAACGTATTGAAAAGCATAATTTATCATTAAGTTTTTTAAGGTTCGATTGTAAGGTGTTCCCCAATGCTTTCTATCAATAAAAGTATAACCAATGGCTACAGATTTTTCTTTTTCATGATAGTCATAATATCGAGTACAGCCAATTGTATTTCCTGTTTTTACATCGATTACTTTGAAAGCAGTTCCTGATTGTATGGCTTCTTGAAAAAACTTTAAAAAAACCTCTTTTTTATAACGATCTTTTTCAGGATGTTGTTCCCAAAGTAATTCGTCTGAAGCAATGGCAAATAATTCTTCAAAATCACTTGCTTTTACAGGAATAATTTCAACTAATTCATTAACTAATGTAGGTTGGAAATTCATTATAATTTATGGTTTTGATGCTAATGCGATAACGTGTCCGTCAAAATCTGAAATATATCCAACATAATCTCCCCAATCTCTCAAAGAAATTGGACTGATTAATTTCGCACCTGCTTTTAAAATTTGTTCAAAGTTTTTTTCTAAATCAGAAATTGTTAAATACAATTCGCATCTCGGAATTCCGTTTCCTAAATCTGGATGTGGTAAATCTGGCGAAATAATTTTAGCTATGCTGTGATTGGGCATTAAGCCAATTTTTGTGGTATGATTTATTGTAAATTCTGTCATTCCAGAAACATCTAAAGTAGGTTTTTGCGAAAATACCGTTTGATAAAAAAGTTTACTTTGCTCTTGGTTAGAAACATATAAAATGAATTCAAAGTGTTTAATTTCCATATACTTATCTCGATTTTATGTTTTTTTCACAAAGCGAAATAATTTCATTAATTCTATTTTGTCTAGTTTCAGGTCTTTTAGCTTGATTTAACCAATATAAATAGCTTTTTTTATAACTTTTACTGAAATTAGTATAGTTTTCTAATGCAACTTTATTTTTATTAAACTCGAGTTGCAAATCTTCAGGAATTTCTAAATTTTCTACGGCATCTAAACTTTCCCAAGAACCGTTTTGTTTGGCAATCTCAATTTTTTTTAAACCTGTTTCGTGCATTAAATTAGAAGCAATTAACTCTTCAATATAATTTTTATTGACTTTGCTCCAAACACTTTTATCTTTTCTAGGTGTAAAGGTTTGTTTTCTGCGTTCGTCATCTAATTTTCTTACTGTGGAATCAATCCAACCATAACAAATGGCTACTTTAACGGCTTCTTCCCATCGCATGCTTTCCATTTCGCTATCAACTCTGTAAAAAATTAGTTCTACAACCGAATGTGTTTCATGATTTTCATTTAACCAATTGCGCCATTCTAAATGATTTTTAAAGTAGAGTAGTGGTTTGTGAGTCATTTTTATTTTACAACAAAAGTTTTGTTTAATATTTCAATCGCATTTTTATATTCACTTGAATCAGAACCGTCTTCGTTTTTAGAATCTTGAATTATAAGTATTTGTGTTAGATTGTTTTGCTCAGATATTTTGTAAATTTCAATAGTTAATTTAGATTTTAACAAACCAGCTGTGATTTTACTTCCTTCAAATGTATTAGAATTTAAACTAATTTTCGAGTTATCAATCTTGCAATTTTTTTCACCAAAATCCTTAATCATTTCGTATGCTATATCTTTTGAATTTATAGCTACTTTAAATACAAATTTGGAAATTACAATGTCATCTCCATCTAAAGAGTAGATGTCAAGTCCGGATTCTTTTTCTGTTCTTAGTGAAAGATGATTAGGATATTCAAATGAAATTCCTTCCGTATTCAAAACCTGAGTTTTTGCAATATGTATTATAATTGGTTTGTTGTTTACAAGTAAGGTGTCGTTTTCATTGACATAATAATTTTTTCCATCAATAATGACTTCTAAACGTTGTTTTTGCTCATTGTTTTGTGCGAAACCTAATAAAAAATTTAATAATAAGAAAATTGCAAGTGGTAGTTTTTTCATTCTTTTAAAAATTATTTCTAATGTAAAAATCCTGTAAGATTTAAAAATCTTACAGGATTGGTTTTGTGTGCAATTATCTAATTATTGCTGAGCAAGCCATTCTTCCACCAGCATTTCCTGTTGGTTGTGTGGTAAAATCATCTGCATTTTGATGCACAATTAATCCTTTACCTAAAATATCTTTTGTTGGGTCGCCGCAACCAATACACCATTCATCTGTTTCTAAAAGAATGTAACCTTTTCCATTTTGATCTGCTGTAAAGTTTCCAATGTCACCTTTATGACATTCACCTTCGCCCCATTTTCCATGTTTTTTGAAAGTCGGATTCCAATGTCCGCCTGCAGAAGCAGCATCAACAGAAGAACAATCTGATTTTTCATGTATGTGAATCGCGTGTACTCCTGGAGTTAATCCAGAAATATAGGCTTCAAATTTTACTTTACCATTTTTTTCTTTGAAAGTTGCAAATCCAGAAACCGTACTGTTGCTTTTTGGTTCTAAATTGATTTTTAATTCGTTACCAATTGTTTTTGTTGAGGGTTTACAGCTATTAAAGGCTACTATTATAACTCCTAGGTATATAAAAATGCTTTTCATAAAAAGTTGATTTAAATTGAAGTTAAAGGTAATAAAAAATCCTGTAAGAATTTAAATCTCTTACAGGATTACTTCATTATTATTGTACTTTCCAGAAATCTCAGTACAACATTTCTAAAATGATTATTATTTCAAGGTTTCAAAACTTCTTTTTACAAAAGCCGTTAATTCTTCACCTTTTAATAATCCTTGTGATAATTTTGCTAAGTCTAATGCATTTTTTACTAATTCCTTTTGCGCGTCGTCTTTAGCATGTAAAATTGAATTGGCTAATTCTGAATTGGCGTTTACTACTAAATTATACATTTCTGGCATATTGCCCATTCCGAACATTCCACCGCCACTACTTTGACTCATTTCTTTCATACGACGCATAAATTCTGGTTGTGTGATAATAAATGGAGTGGCATCGCTATCTAACGATTCTAATTGAACCGTGTAGGCTTTCGGAATTACAGCTTCTAAAGAAGTTTTTAATGTTTCTTTCTCACTATCAGTTAATTTAGAAATTTGTGTTTCTTCTTTGTTGATTAATTTATCGATATGATCAGCATCTACACGAGCAAAAGTTAAATTTTCATTATCTGCTTCTAATTTCTGAATTAAGTGCGAAACAATTGGCGAATCTAATAATAAAACTTCGTAACCTTTATCTTTAGCAATATCGATATAACTATGTTGCGCTTCTTTGTTAGAGGCATATAAAACTACTAGTTTTCCGTCTTTATCTGTTTGTAAATCTTTCGTAGCTTCTTTTAATTCGGCTAACGTATAATGTTTGTTTTCTGTTGTTGGATATAAAACGAAATCACCAGCCTTTTCATAAAATTTTGGTTCAGAAAGCATTCCGTATTCTAAAACAATTTTAATATCGTTCCATTTTGCTTCGAAATCTTCACGGTTTTCATTAAATAATGCTTTTAATTTATCAGCAACTTTACGAGTAATGTAATTTGAAATTTTCTTTACATTACTATCAGATTGTAAACCAGAACGCGATACATTTAATGGGATATCTGGAGAATCCACCACACCTTTCAGCATCAATAAAAATTCAGGAACAATTCCTTCCACATTATCGGTAACAAATACCTGATTTTGGTACAATTGAATTTTGTCTTTCTGAATTTGTAAATCGGATCCTAATTTCGGGAAATATAAAATTCCAGTTAAATTAAATGGATAATCAACATTTAAATGAATGTGGAATAAAGGTTCTTCAAATTGTGAAGGATATAATTCTCTGTAAAAACTTTTATAATCTTCGTCTTTTAATTCTGTTGGTTGCTTAGTCCAAGCTGGATTCGGGTTGTTGATGAAGTTATCAACCTCAATATATTCAGTTTTGTAGTCATCGCCAGCATCTTCTGGTTTTGGAAGTGCTTCTTTTTTCGTACCAAATTTAATTGGCACAGGCATGAATTTATTGTATTTAGTAAGTAATTCACGAATTTTAAATTCTTCTAAAAACTCTAATGAATCTTCTGCAATATGTAAAACGATTTCAGTTCCTCTATCAGATTTAGTATGAGGTTCTAAAGTAAATTCTGGACTACCATCGCAAGTCCAATGTGCCGCAGGTTCATCTTTGAAAGATTTGGTAAAAATTTCTACTTTAGAAGCTACCATAAATGCAGAGTAAAATCCTAAACCAAAATGACCAATAATTCCTGAATCTTTGGCTGTTTCTTCATATTTGTTTAAAAATTCTTCCGCTCCAGAAAAGGCTAATTGATTAATATATTTTTCTACTTCGTCCGAAGTCATACCAATTCCTTGATCAATAATATGAAGTTTTTTTCCTTCTTTATCAATCTTAATTTCAATGATAGGATTGCCATATTCTGTTTTGGCTTCTCCAATACTTGTTAGATGTTTTAGCTTTAAAGTAGCATCGGTTCCGTTTGAAATTAATTCTCTCAAGAAAATTTCATGATCACTATATAAAAACTTCTTGATTAAGGGAAATATGTTTTCAACCGAAACATTAATTTTTCCTGATGTCATAGTATTTAAGTTTTAAAATTATGTTTATACTTTGTCAAAATAAGTACCAAATTTTAAAAAGTGACAAATTGACACAAATAATTTTGTAAGTTTATTTTGTAATTATATAAGCTATATTGAGGAAATTAGTTTTAAATTTGTTAAAATTTAAATTAACTAAATATGAAAAAAACAGTATTCATCATTGTAATGTCAATCTTTGCATTGGCTTGCAAACCGAAACAAACGGTAACTAATACCAAACTGGATAACAAGTCGGAAAGGTTAATAAAGGGAGATTGGCAAATTTCTTCTGTAAGTTATGTAGGTTCGGATGTATTTAAGATTACTTCTTTTAACATCGCGGATGCAAAGTGTTTTGAAGGAAGTCAATGGAGTTTTGTGTCTAATAACAACACTGGTGAGATGGTTTTAAACAAAGCTAATTGTGTTACTTATGGTAGTCGAATCACTTGGTTTATTAACAAAGATGGAAATTTTGTAATGAAATTTTTAACGGAAGGTGTAAAAGCTAAGCATACAGCTGGCGGATATGTTTTGAGAGTAGCTAATCAATCTGAAAACTCTTTTCAATTAATTGACAGAGCTTCAGTTGGTAATAATAGTGCTGAAATTGTATATCAATTTGATAAAATAAATAAATAATCGTAGTATGAAAAATAGAATCGCAATTGGACTGAGTGTATTAATCATAAGTTCTTCTGTTTTTACAAGTTGTAAAGCAGTACAAAATTCAAACAAAACACAAAGAGGTGCTGTTATTGGTGCTGCTGGTGGTGCTGTATTAGGTGCAGTACTTGGAAATAATTTAGGTAAAGGTGGTAATGGTGCTTTAGGAGCCGTTATTGGTGGTGCCGTTGGTGGTGTTGCTGGTGGATTAATCGGAAGAAAAATGGATAAACAAGCTCGTGAAATCCAAGAACAATTACCAGGTGCACAAGTTGAAAGAGTAGGAGAAGGAATTCGATTAGTTTTAGGAGAAAATGCTGTACGTTTTGAATTTAATAAAGCCACTTTAACTTCAACTGCAAAAGCTAATTTAGATAAATTGGTTCCAGTGTTTAAAAACTATCCAGATACAAATATCAAAATTTACGGATATACAGACAGTAAAGGTGCGGATGAATATAACTTAAATTTATCAGATCAACGTGCTGGTGCCGTGAAGAGTTATTTGGCAGGTAAAGGTTTAGTGAACTCTCGTTTTTCAATTATGGGAATGGGCGAATCTGATCCTATTGATACTAACGATACGGATGCTGGAAGAGCAAATAATAGAAGAGTAGAATTTGCTATTTTAGCAAACGACAAAATGATTGAAGATGCTAAAAAAGAATCTGGAAATTAAATTGTAAAATGTTAAGCATAAAAAAAGAGGAACATTTTGTTCCTCTTTTTTTATTTAATATAAATGATATTATCTACTTCCAAATTTGTAAGCAATACCAATAGTAGCGTTATACATTAATCCAGTAAATGAATTAGCAGCACCATCATAAGATAACTCACCATTAAAGAAATAGTGTTGTGAAACGTTTGCAATTGCAGAAAAATCAGCAGTCAAATAAAAGTTTTCACCTACTTCATATCTTGGAGTAATTCCAATGACAAGATTTAATAAATGATCAGTATTTTTATATTCAGGAATATCAGAATTCAGAATAGAAATACCAGCACCACCGTGAGCTAAAATATTAAATTTGTTGTAAAAAGCTCTTGAATCTGCTAAGTTAGTTAAGTTAACAACACCTTGAGCTGTAACTCTTAAGTTAGAAACTCCAGTTTTCATTCCTCTGAAATCATTTTGAATGGAAAATTCATCCATTCCAAAATCTAATTTGGTACCAAATGTTTCGTCAAAATCATAACTTATTCCTGCACCAAAGTGCGTAAATCCATTGTAACTTGGGTCGTAAGAACCATTTGAGCCGTAGTTTGCTTCGATTCCGAATTGTGCACTAGCTGCAAATGAACAAGAAACTAGTAGTAGGGTAAATATTTTCTTAAGCATAATCTATTTTTTTTAATAATTTTGGGTGCTGCAAGATAAAAAAAAAATAATACAAACAATGCTTAAAATAAACTTAAATAATTTTTCTTACTTAAACGTGCCAGTCCTTGAAAACATTGGGTTCGAAATAGAAAAAGGAACTCAATTATCAATAATTGGCGAAAGTGGATGCGGAAAAAGTTCGCTATTAAAAATTATTTATGGACTTTTAGATTGCGATAATGGCACGTTTTTTTGGAACGATATTCAAATTTTAGGTCCGAAATTTCATTTAGTTCCCGGAATGCCATTTATGAAATATTTGGCACAAGATTTTGATTTAATGCCTTTTATAACTGTAGGAGAAAATGTAGGGAAATTTTTATCGAATTTTTTTCCTGAAGAAAAACAAAATCGTATTGATGAATTATTAGAATTGGTTGAAATGACCGAATTCAAATATGTTAAAGCTAAATTTTTAAGCGGCGGACAAATGCAACGTGTAGCTCTAGCTCGAGTTTTAGCTCAAGAACCAGAAGTATTACTTTTAGATGAACCTTTTTCGCACATTGATAATTTTAGAAAGAACGATTTAAGACGAAAAATATTTACCTATTTAAAAGAAAAGCAAATTACAACCCTTATTGCTAGTCATGATATAAACGATGTGTTGTCTTTTTCCGATGAGGTGATTGTTTTAAAAAACAAAACAATTTTAGAAAAAGCAAGTCCTAAAGAATTATATTTTCATTCTAAACATAAATATACTGCCGCTTTGTTTGGTGAAGTTAATGAAATTGAATTTGAAGGACAACTGCAATTAATTTATCCTCATCAGTTGCAAGTTGTAGAAAATTCTAAAATACAAGTTGAGGTTGTTAAATCCTATTTCAAAGGAAAGCATTTTTTAATTGAAGGGAAGTTTAGAAATCAAACTGTTTTTTTTGAAAATGAAAATGACTTTCCGAAAGATGCCATAGTGTACTTAAAAAAAATAGACTTGTAAAATTTTACAAGTCTATTTTATATGATTTAGTTTTTTAAATATTTTTCTAAGAACTGATCTTGTTCCCATAGTAAGTGTAAAATATTATCTTTCGCAGCATAGCCATGACTTTCTTTAGGTAATAAAACCAATCTTACTGGTGCGCCTAATCCTTTTAAAGCTTGGAAATAACGTTCCGATTGTAAGGTGAAAGTTCCAGGATTATTATCTGCATCACCATGAACTAATAATAAAGGTGTTTTCATTTTATCAGCTGTATTAAATGGCGACATGCCGGCATAAATTTCAGGAACATCCCAGAAATTACGTTGTTCACTCTGGAATCCAAATGGGGTTAATGTTCTGTTGTAAGCACCGCTTCGAGCAATTCCACAAGCAAATAAATTAGAATGTGTTAGTAAGTTTGCGGTCATAAATGCACCATAACTGTGTCCTCCAACGGCTACTTTTTTTCTGTTGATAAAACCTAATTTATCTACCGCATCAATTGCTGCTTCTGCATTAGAAACTAATTGTGGAATAAAAGTGTCATTTGGTTCTGTAGTTCCTTCACCAATAATAGGGAAAGATGCATCGTCTAAAACAGCATAACCTTTCGTAACCCAATATACAAATGATCCATAGTTTGGAAACGTAAATTCGTTTGGATTTTTATCATTCTGTCCAGCGGAGTTTTTATCTTTAAATTCTGCTGGATAGGCCCAAATTAACAAAGGTAATTTTTCTTTTTTTGCCGTTCTGTCATAATTTGCAGGTAAATATAAAGTTCCAGAAAGTTCTACACCGTCTTTTCTTTTATATTTGATCACTTCTTTGTACACATTTTTTATACTAGCAAATGGATTCGCGAAAGCTGTAATTTGAGTCAAACTATTTTTTGATTTGATGTTTCTCATGTAATAGTTCGGATATTCATTTTTCGATTGCAGCATCACTAAAACTTTACCTTTTTTGAAATCTTCTATAGATAATAAGTCTTCTTTTTTATCCTTGTAAGTAGAAGTATATAAACGTTTTGTTTGAAGTGTTTTTAAATTGAATTCATCAATAAATGGGAATTGACCATTTTTGGTAAACCCGTTTCCAATTAAATAGGCCTTATCATTTTCAATAGCTAAAACATATTTGTTGAATTCATTACGTTTAGTTTCGAAATCTCCCGGATCTGAGTAAATATCTTGTGAATTTCTATCTGAAATAATTTTTGCTTCAGCAGATAAATTCGATGGATTAACTAAATACGTTTTTGTGTTTCGGGTATCGTACCAACTGTCGTAAACAATAGCATAATTGTCATTTCCCCACATTATTCCACCAAAACGTTGCTTTGTTTTGAAAAAAGAAGTTGCTGAGTTTGTAAAAGGAGCTTCCCAAACAAAAATTTCATCTCTAAAAGGAACTTCTTTAGCTTGATCTCCTTCGTCTAATGCTTCTACATATGATAAAGTTGCTGGTTTGTCTGTTCTCCAACTCATGCTTCTTTTTCCTTTTCTTACAGATGAAAAACCTTTTGGCATAATTTCAGTTAAAGGTACTTCGTTTACCAATTTAATTTCTTTTCCAGTAACATCATAAATTACTGTTTTTTGTGGAAATCTGCTTAATGGAACAATGTATGAAAATGGTTTTTGAATGGTGGTTAACATTAAATATTTTCCATCTGGAGAAAAACTTTCGCCGGCATAAATATCAGCCGTTTTAAATAATTCTGATTTTCCAGATAATGAAACTTTATATAATTCAGAAGTCACTAACGATTCGAAATTCGCCTCATCTGTTTTGTTTTTTAATAAATCTTGATAGGTTCTGTTTTGTGATTTTGAGCCATCTGCTGTAGAAACAGTTGGGCCTTTTGGTAGATTCTTTTTTTCATCAATTAAAGGTTTTCTGTTTTTTGGCAGCACTTTCACTAATAAAGTTTCGTTATCATTCATCCAATTGAACGGGCTTCCTAAATTCGCATTCAAATTATCTGATGTGATTTTAGTAGCTGTGGCAGAAACTATATCAATAATCCATAATTCAACACCAGAATTTGTGGTATTGGTAAAGGCAATTTTCTTTTCATTTGGCGACCAACTTATATTAGTAATTCTAGCATTTTCTGGTAAGCCTTTTACTTGAATTTCGTTTTTATCTTTTACTTTTCTTAATTTTAAATTATTAATATAAGTAACGGTACTCGAAATATTCGTAATAGGATTGATTCGTAAACCACCCAAACGCATTTCTTCCTGATTTAAATCGTCAAGTGTTTTGTACGTATTTCTATAACTTAACAACATGTATTCTTTTTTAGAATCCATATTTACAGAAGGTGCTCGCTGATAATCTGCTAGTTCTAAAATTTCTTTTGAAGGCTTTTGATACGTAACGTTTTCTTGAGCAAAACCGGTGTAAAAAGTAAATGTTAATACGGCTAAAGCAAAGATTTTTATTTTCATAATAAATAGTTTTCAAATGTTTTACTAGAAATTAGTGCTAATTATATGTAATTTGTTACAAATTAGAACGAGAAAATAATGTTAAAAGCGTGTAGTTTAAAAAAAAAGTATAACTTTATAATTATTAACTTTTAATATTTTATAGAATGGGAAAATTTGTAGTTAGAGAAACGCCAACAGGAATTAAATTTGACTTAAAAGCAGGAAATGGCCAAGTGATTTTAACGAGTGAAGTATATACCACAAAAGCAGCTTGCTTAAATGGTATAGAATCTGTTAAGAAAAATTCTCAAGAAGCATCGCGTTTTGAAAAATTAGAATCTAAAAATGACAAACCTTATTTCAATTTAAAAGCTACTAACGGTCAAGTAATTGGAACAAGTGAATTATATGAGTCTGTGGCAGCCAGAGATAACGGAATTGAATCAGTTATGAAAAATGCTCCTGACGCTGAAACAGTAGAGGAATAATTTTTAATAAAAATGTAATTAAGCTCAATTTCGATTGGGCTTTTTTTATTATTTGAATATTATTTTAGTACAATTTTATGGAAATGATAAAAAATAGTAAATTTGTAAGCTAAAATAAACAGAATCTTATGTATCATTCAAAAATATCAGGCTTAGGTTATTATGTGCCTGAAAACGTTGTTACCAACGATGATTTATCAAAAATAATGGACACCAATGACGAATGGATTCAGGAAAGAACCGGAATAAAAGAACGTCGTCATGTAATTAGAGGAGAAGATACCACAACTTCAATGGGTGTTAAAGCGGCTGAAATTGCCATTCAACGTGCTAATGTAGCTAAAGAAGATATCGATTTTGTAATCTTCGCGACACTTTCACCAGATTATTATTTTCCAGGACCAGGTGTTTTAGTACAACGCGATTTAGGTTTAAGAACAGTTGGAGCTTTAGATGTTAGAAATCAATGTTCAGGTTTTGTATATGCGATTTCAATTGCAGATCAATATATTAAAACCGGGATGTATAAAAATATTTTAGTAATTGGTTCCGAAGTGCATTCTACAGGTTTGGATATGACAGATAGAGGTCGTGGTGTATCTGTAATTTTTGGTGATGGAGCAGGAGCGGCGGTTTTGTCAAGAGAAGAAGATTTAAGCAAAGGAATTTTATCTACTCATTTACATTCTGAAGGACAACATGCAGAAGAATTATCTTTAGTGGCACCAGGAATGGGAAAACGTTGGGTAACTGATATTATTGCTGATAACGATCCAAATGACGAAAGTTATTATCCATACATGAATGGTCAATTTGTATTTAAAAATGCGGTAGTGCGTTTCAGTGAAGTAATTAACGAAGGTTTACAAGCGAATAATTTACAAGTTTCAGACATCAATATGTTAGTGCCACATCAAGCGAATTTAAGAATTTCTCAGTTTATCCAACAGAAATTTAAATTGTCTGACGAGCAAGTATATAACAATATTATGCATTACGGAAACACAACGGCAGCATCAATTCCAATTGCTTTAACGGAAGCTTGGGAAAAAGGTAAAATTAAAAGCGGCGATTTAGTTGTTTTAGCAGCTTTTGGATCAGGTTTTACTTGGGGAAGTGTAATTATTCGTTGGTAAGTTTCTGTGAAATTGAATTAGAACTTAAAAAATTCAGTATAAAAAAAGCGTTCAGATTTTCTGAACGCTTTTTTGTTTTAATCCATTAATGAATTGATGTGTTTGGCAATTATCCCAAAATTATACCCTTGTGTGAAATTGTAGCCCGAATAATTTACCGCGATTAATTGTCCGCAGCTATTAAATATGGGTGAACCACTTGCTCCATGTGTGGAAGTTGTACTGTATTGTATTTTTATACCATCGGATTCTTTACTAATGTTTCCATCGTAAATTTGCACTTTTAAATCTCCAGTTTTTGATTTAGCGAGTTCCATTCCAAGTGGATAACCCACTAAAATAGCCTCAGAACCTGGTTTTAGAGCTGTATCATCAGTAATTGCATTTTCTAAATCAACAATATTTGTTACACCTTCTGGTAATTCTTCAGATTCTAATTGTAAAATAGCTAAATCGATATCGGTTCCTTCCGCCATTTCTAAAGCTTTACATTTTAACCATTTCGAATTAGAGCCATGTAAAGCAATACGAGTATCAATTAGTTTGTAGGTAATTTTTATATGTTCTGTTGAAATTGATTCTGTATTTTCTGCTTCTGCTTCAGCTTTTTTATCTTCTTCATAATTATAATTAGCAGATTCAGTTTCTTCATCATTATCTGTAATAAAAGATTCGTAATTACTTGCAGATGCAGTATCTACATATATTTCAGAATCATCCTCTGCTGGTCTTACTTCTTCAATATATGCAGATGCACTATCTGTTACTTCTGACGGTTCCAAATATTCAACTGCACTAGAGTTATGTCTATTAGCTAAACTTTGCTCTAAAACATGTCTGTATTTTTTTGGATCTGTAGAAAGGGGAATATTTTCGGCAATTATTTCTTTAATATTTTCAATTTCGTAATCATAATATTCTTCATTCTCTCCATCTTCTTCACTTTTAGAATCCACTTCTTTAAAATACCAAGGTTCTACTACATGATGATTGGTTACAATATGTCCTTCTTCTGATACAAAAAAACCAGTTCCTGTTACTTCGTTTTTAAAATCTTCATAAGGATTGTTCTTACTGTCATTTAATAATAATTCGGGATTGATAATAAAGGGTTCTCCGCCGTTAATTGAAATTTCATAAGTGTAAGTGTTTTTAACTAATACAACTGATTTTTTGTAATAATCATAAACTTGTGTTTCGTCCTTTAAACAAAATGGTTCTTTTTTGCTGAATTTTAGCCAAATAAATGAAAGTGAAAATAGTAAGACCAAGCAAACGGAGGAAATAATAATAATTTTCTTTTTCTTATTAGTTGTGTTTTTTACAGAAGTGTTTTCTGGTGAGTTGTTAGTTTCCATTGGTTTTAAAATGAGTTACGCAAATGTAGGTAAAATCTTTAAAAAAGCAAGTATGTAAATTGGTGTTGCAAATAAAAAAAGCGTTCAGAATTTCTGAACGCTTTTTTGCTTCTAACTTCTAACTTCGCGCTTCCTGCTGTTAAAACATTCCGCCACCACCTTGAGTTTCTTGTTTGTCTCTTTGTTTTCTTTGTAGTTCTTTATTTTTTCCACCACCAAAGTTGTAGTTTAATCCTAAGTAAAATGTTCTACTTTCCCAATGGAATTCACCTACACTTTTATATGGAATACTTCCTTCAAATCCGAAATGCATTGTATTGAAAACATCATTTAAACGAGCTGAAATTGTTCCTTTACCTTTTAAGATAGAATAATTAGCTCCTAAATCCATTTTATACATTGGTTTTCTTTCAAATTGAAGTCCTAAATCTCTTCCTCTGTACATTCCGAATAAATTGATTTTTAGGTTTTTAGAAGCTGTGAAAGTATTGTTCATTCTTGCGTTGAATGTGGCTACATCTACTTCTCCGTTTTCCATTACTCCAGTGTCTAAGTTTGAAACAGTTCCTCTTACGGTTTTAAAATACACATCAGCACTTGTATTGGTTGACCACCATTTTGTTAATTTTAAATTCGCATTAACTTCCGCTCCAATTTGATTGTTGTCTTTAAAATTATCAAAAGACATAATATTAAAATTTGTATCGTTTGGATCAGTATAAATTACTCTTGTAATTTCTGCGTTGATTAATCGGTAAAAAACAGCAGAAGTAATCGATCCAATTTTTGTAGTTCTAGTATAGTTTAATTCGAATGAGTTAGTAAATTGTGGCTCTAAAGCTGGATTTCCTCTAGATTCCATGTTTACAGTTCTCCATTCTCTAATTGGATTAATTTGTCCGTTACTTGGTCGGTCTACGCGTCTTGTGTAATTTACATTGAATGTGTTGTTGTCGTCCATCTTGTAAGATAAATACGTTGAAGGATACACTGTGAAAATTTCATCTTCAATGACAACATTTGAGTTTTCGGCAGGGTCAGTAGATTCCTTAACCGGATGCGCGTATAAATTATACAATTCCGCTCTTGCACCTACTTGCGCACTAAATTTTCCAAAAGTTTTACTATAATTAGTATAAACGGCATGAATGTTTCTGTTATAGTCAAAACTATTTGTGGTGTTTTCAGTTGGTTGAATGTCGTAAAATTTATTTTGTCCTGCTTGAATTCTACTTTCGTAACCAATTTCAATTTTTGCTTTTTCTGAAAGAGGATTAACATAATCAATGTTAAATTGCGAATAAGAAGATTTTCCATTAATATCATTCAAACTATAGTTTCCGTTGTTTACGAAATGAGACAAATCTTCATTATCTGTTAAAGAATGATTGATTTGAAAATCAACGGTTTCACCTTTTTTCTTAAAATTGTGTTTGAAAGCTAAATCATAAGTTTTTGTCGTGTTTCCACTGTTATTCCAGTTTTCCTGAATAGCATCTGGTAACGTTAAATAATCAGAAACGGTTCTAGATTTTCCTTTCCCATCAAAGAAATTTAAATTGGTAAAAAAAGATAAAGTATTGTTGTCATTGATATAATAATCAGCTCCTAATTTTACTAAATGCGAGGTATTTACATTTGAAAATCTAAAATCTTGATCATTTTCATAACCTACTCTTTGACTATTTACAAAACCAAAATTTCTGTTTTTCCCATGATTGAAACCATAATTTGTGTAGAAATTTACTTTTCCAACTTTATAATTTAAGTTTAACGATTGATTGGTTTTTGGCGTTACACCAAATGTTACTCCAGAAGTAATGTTTCCATTAAATCCAGTTTGACTGTTTTTATTCAAAATAATATTGATAATTCCACTGTTTCCTTCTGGATTATATTTGGCAGAAGGATTCGTTATCAATTCCACTTGCTTGATGGATGCAGATGGAATTT